>AP72_2010_repI_A10DRAFT_1000116_pt1 | contig 12744 bp, 8 predicted proteins | sample AmaPasreplicIA10_FD_9194 | JGI IMG/M metagenome (IMG submission 9194) | reverse complement strand
GACCTACTGGCAAGCCTCAGATTCAGGGCAGCAATGTCCGTATTGAGTTTGATAACCACCTACGGAGCCGGGTGGTTGCCCGTTTCGACAAGAAGGAGACGGTGATGGGACCGTTCACTGCCTCAGAGACGGTGACCACCGCCGACAAGCGATGGACCGAATTTATTATGACCTCGCAAAAACGCGAGCGTACAAAGGACGCTTTCGGGGAATGTGGGCGCCTCACCGTCGAAGGAAAGGCGGGAACACTCATGAAGACAGTGTCCGTCATCATATATGACGAATTTCCTGCGATGGCGTTTTTTGATGTCCAGTTTACCAACACCGGAACGGCCAGCGTCGCGATTAAAAGTTGGACCAACAACAGGTACACGCTGAACGCGCAACCCGATGCAGGCACGCCTGCTTTCTGGTCTTACCAGAGCGGCTCCTACGAGAAACGTCCTAACTGGATACTGCCGCTGCACACTAATTTTCAGCAGGAAAATTATCAAGGCATGAATGCCGACGACTACGGCGGCGGTACGCCGATCGTCGATGTCTGGCGGCGCGACGTTGGATTTGCTGTAGGACACGTGGAACTGCGGCCGAAGCTGGTTTCCCTCCCCGTATCCATGCCCGATGCTGCACATGCCACCATCTCGGTACGCTTTAGTAAAGATATCTCATTGGGCCCCGGCGAAAGTTTTCATACTTTTCGAACCTTCGTCGCGGTCCATCAGGGAGACTACTTCCGCGCGCTTGCGGACTACCGGCGCTTCATGATGAAACAAGGTTTCCAGATGGCCACGGCTCCCGATGACGCTTTCGGCGCAATCTGGTGCGCATGGGGATATGGACGAAAAGTTCAGCCGCAACAGGTGTATGACTCGCTTCCGACGGCTAAGCGACTGGGATTTAGGTGGGTGACGCTCGATGATGGCTGGCAGAACGATGTGGGTGATTGGCAACTTGATCCCAAGAAGTTTCCCAATGGCGACGCTGACATGAAGGCCCTGGTGGACCGCATTCACCAGGAAGGATTCAAGGCCCAGCTCTGGTGGTCGCCGCTCAGCGCTGTGCCGGACTCGCAATTGCTTCGCGATCATCCCGACTACGAGTTGTTGAATCAGGACGGTTCGACGAGAAAAGTTTCCTGGTGGGATTCCTATTATTTGTGCCCAGCCGACCGCCGCGTAGTGGAGTACCACAAGGCGTTGGTGCGAAAAATTCTGGTGGACTGGGGATTTGACGGCCTGAAGCTCGATGGCCAGGACATGAACGGTGTTCCAGCCTGCTATAACCCGGCTCACCATCACGCACAGCAGGAGGAATCGGTCGAAGCTCTGCCGGATTTTTTCCGCGCAATTTATGACGCTGCGCAGTCGGTAAAGCCTGGCACGCTGGTGGAGTTCTGCCCCTGCGGCACGGCATTCTCTTTCTTCACCATGCCGCACTTCAATATGTCGGTGGCTTCCGATCCAAGAGGTTCCTTCCAAGTTCGTTCCAAGGCGAAAACATTGAAGGCTTTGATGGGCGACAACGTTCCATTTTTTGGCGACCATGTTGAACTGAGCGACGGAGCCAATGATTTCGCATCCACTTTGGGCGTGGGAGGCGTGGTGGGAACGCAGTTTGTTCTTCCATCTTTAGTCGCAAAGCACGGCAAATCCGACCTGACTCCGGAGCGGGAGAAGGAATTCGAGAAGTGGCTTCGCATCTATCGGGAAAAAATGCTGTCAAAGGGACAGTATCTCGGGCAGCTGTACGACATTGGCTTCGACGCGCCCGAGACCCATGTCATCCGCAAGGACCAGGCCATGTATTACGCCTTTTTTGCCAAGCAGTGGAAGGGGCCAGTCCAACTGCGCGGCCTCGAAGACCGCAACTACAGTGTGGTGGACTACGTAACCGGGAAAGATCTGGGGATCGTGTCAGGGCACAATGCGCATCTGCCAGTTGAGTTCGACGGGAGCCTGCTTGTGGAAGTGCGACCACAATGAATGCCCATGTGCCTCATTTGCGCGGCCTTGACAACAGAATCTAGCGTCGTGGCACGGCGCTCCAGTGCTGCCGGATAAAGCTGGTGAGTGCCGCACGATCGCGAAATGCCTCCGTCCCACCTTCTTTTGTGGTGGAATAGGCCCCAACTACGTTTGCATAGGCCAAACAGTCCTCAAGTTTCGCGCCTGTCAAGAACTGGTGGACGAACCCAGCAGCGAAACTGTCTCCGGCGCCAACATCATCCACGGTCTTCATCGTCGGGGGCATGAGGCTGTACTGCTCCTGGCCAGACCGGCAAATGGCTGCGGAAGCGCCGCGTTTCACGACCACAACCTTAGCCAGTCCTGCCAGCAGGTTGATGGCTTGGGAAAGGTCTTCGGTGCGGGCAACCTTCTTCGCCTCACGATCATTGGGAAAGAAAATATCTACGTGCTTGAGAACTTCGGTCAAATCCCGGTCCCATTTGTTTTCGGGATCGTCGTTGGTATCGAGCGACGTGGACAGACCTGCTGCCTTCGCCTGACGGAAGAGATCTAAGATTCTTGGCCGCAACGCACGATGCAAGAAGAACGATGAAATGTGCAGATGCCGCGCCGACCGCACGTACGCCATGTCAATGTCGGAATACTGCATTTCAAACATCGTGCCGGGATACGTCAAGATGTAACGCTGGTTCAAATAGGGCAAGACGACGGTCAGTCCAGTAGCCGTCCGCCCAGTTGCCTGTCTTACGCGGCCCACTTCGACCCCGGCAGCTGAAAGTCTCTCAAGAGCCATTTTCCCGAGAGCGTCACCACCCGTTTTGGAGATGAAACCGACTTTGTTCCCAAGTGTGGCCAGGTTATGGGCAAAAATTGCGGACGAGCTGCCCAAGGTAAGCGCGAGGCCGTTGGCCAGCAGTTCTCTGTCCAGGACAAGATCCTTCGGCAGACCGTAAAGGATAAGATCGAGATTGATTTCACCAACTACGCATACGTCCAATGTCGGCATATTTCTCCTGTGCTCGCCACATGGCACGGCTACTGATCGAGCAGCGTCACGCTACTTCGGCCTGCGTCCAAATCCCTGAAAACCCACAAAACCAAAGTGCGATCGCGCACTGTACTACTACTCTTGGTTGGACCGCTGTCATGGCTATCTTAGAGGTCCAAAAAGCTCTCCGCTATTGACTTCCCTGAATCAGGCCGCGAGGAACTACGCTCGACCTTGTCGTGGCCATTTATCGATTAACATGCTCGCGTTGTCTTTCAACTCGAACTACAGCTTTTTTGCGAGCGCAAGCCCAGAGTCGGATTCACCCAAAACTCATAAACAATAGGTTCCGTCGAAGATAAAAAATCCGGGCACGTTCGGCGTCGCAACGCCCCCTGTCGACTGGCACACACTAGCGCCAGATGCGGAGCATCACAACGCCTCCTTGTGGCACAGTAACGGTGTAGGAGTCGCGAAGAACACCCAGCTCCTTGTGAGCCCATAGGTCCCGAACATGAACCGGACCACTAAAGCCCACATCTCGAAATCGAAGAGTCAGCGGTTCCGCTTCATCGTCAACAACAAAGTTGAAGAGAGCCAGCGCTTTCGAACCATCGCTTAGCGGCTTCATCCAGATTTGTGGCGGACCGATGCGGCTCCCCTGGATCCCCAGCTTATCCTGATCAACCGCGATCACTTCCTTGTTGATCAGTATTCCCTTGGTAGTCTCGTCCATCTTGCTCAAGTCATTGCCTGCCAGAAGGGGAGCCGCCAGAATCGCCCATAAACTCATCTGGCTGCGGTATTGGTCAGGGCTCATTCCGCCATTGCCGATCTCGAGCATATCGGGGTCGTTCCAGTGGCCGGGCCCGGCAAACTTCTCCAGCCCCGCTTGAGAGAAGCCAATCAGCGCCATGCTGCTGTAGTTATCCCGAATATCATCAGTCGTGCGCCACATGTTACCGCCCACTTGCGCCCCCCACTCCCACACCGCACCGACGCCGTATTGACATAGGCTGTAAACGATGGGCCGGTGTGTCTTGAGAAGTGCCTCATGCATTTTCCGGTATGCCTCTTGCATCTCCGCGAGTGCTTTCCCGGGATCCTGGCTGGGGTCATGCAGCTTCATGATGTCCATGTAGCTGCAAAGGTCATATTTCAGAAAGTCGACTCCCCAGCTGGCATAGGTATTTGCATCCTGTTGCTCGTGTCCATAGCTTCCCTCGTATCCCCCACAGGTCTTGGGGCCGGGAGAGGAATAAATCCCGAACTTCAATCCCTTTGAGTGCACGTAGTCGCCAAGCGCCTTCATGTCAGGGAACTTGCCGTTGGGATGAATGTTGCCTTGGGCGTCGCGCTGGCCCTCCCATGAATCGTCGACGTTAACATAGATGTAGCCGGCGTCCCTCATCCCGCTGGCAACTATGGCGTCGGCCGCCGAGCGCACATCGGCGTCAGTGACCTTATCCGCAAAATGGTTCCAGCTATTCCAGCCCATTGGCGGAGTAGCAGCCAATTCAGCGGATTGAGGCTCAAGCTGGCAGGCCACAGTCATGGCGAGGAACGCACACGCAGCGAAAGAGTGTCGCAACGCCAAACACATATAGTTGGCCCTCTAGTGTTGGTGAGATGAAGACCGAAATAATGCCCGTCGTAGCCCTCGAACTCATCGACCAGAACGACCCTGAATAGAACGACTATAGCCTTGGAGTTTCCCCAGCATCAAGGACTCGGCGGAGAGATAATCCTTGCACGGAAATGCAAGAGAACTCGCTTGACTCCGACCGGGCGTTCTGATGGAAGGCATTTGCGGTCAAATCCCTGGTCGGAAGGTCTTGAGAAGTGTAATTGAGCAGGGCCTCATTTTCGTCCCATCCGGAAACTTGNGTGTGCCGCGCCTGGTTCGATCGCATGAGGCTCTCGGCAGGAGGGGTCAGCTGGTGGGAAAATAGCTACGACGACTAAATCGCTCATCCTGGATCATGACCAAAATGAAGGCAATCAGTGCGAGCTGACAACACAACAATTACGTACGTGTTGGTCTTCTGCATGCTCTGTGTTCTTGTGTCTGGACAGACGCAACCATCCGCAAGCGACGACGCTTCTGCGAATTTTCGGCCTCGCCGTGAGATGCACAGCCGAGAACTTGCAGGGAGTGAAGTCTGCGCACGCTGTCATGTGCAAAAGGCTCGTCAGTTCTCGCAGAGTTCAATGGCACATGCTCTCGGCGGTGTAGCCACCAACGACCTGCTGCGCGTACACCCTCACCTAACCTTTCGCGCGGGCGATTACTCTTATGAAATTACCAGCGATGGTGCAAACGCGATATATCGCGTGTCGTGTGGCAATCAAAGTATAAGCGAACCAATTGCGTACATTTTTGGAAATGCTCGAGTCGCTCAGACCTATGTTCTGCGACATAATGGGAAACTCTATGAGGGCCGCGTCAGCTATTTCAGCGGCATCGATGCCCTGGATTGGACTATCGGGGATGCTCTGAATCCTCCGCCTAGCCTTGAGGAGGCATTCGGCCGCGACATCAGCGGCGATGAGGCCCAGAATTGCTTTTCTTGCCATGGTACTGCTGCCGTCTCCGGTGGCAGGCTAGAGCTTGACCGGCTAATTCCAGGAGTTTCGTGCGAGGCTTGTCATGGTCCGGGCCTACTGCATGCAGAGGTTATGCAGTCTGGTCGCGCGGATGACTTCTCCATTTTCAATCCCAAGGTGCTCGATCCAGATACGCTGAACCAGGAATTCTGTGGCGCCTGTCACCGTAGCGCGAACACCGTAGGGATGATGCCCGATCTCGGGGGAATTTCCAACGTACGCTTTCAGCCGTACCGCCTAGCGAGCAGCCGCGGACATGATTCCAACGATCCACGCTTTGCCTGCACGGCATGTCACGACCCCCACCACGATCTGCCGCAGCAAGGCGCGTCTTCCGATTCCAAATGCACCGTTTGCCACTCCGCACCTGTACCTCCTGGGGCAACTGAGAAAGCCATTTCCTCGAAAATCGTAGCGAAGAGTTGCCGGGTTTCCAAGAGCGGCTGCGACGGCTGCCATATGCCCAAAGTCGAAATCCCAGGAGCGCATTTCCAATTCACGGATCACCGCATTCGAATTGTGCGTCCGGGTGAAAAGTATCCGATGTGATCCAGTGCGCTGAATCAACATCGTGGTGTAGCCGCGGATTCGGAATCAAGGAGCGGGAATCTGTTGGCTGACGGAGCCTGCTGCTTGTTTGAGCCGCTGGAACTCTTGAATTTCAGCTTTGGCGAGGTCGTTATTTCCGAGCTTTTGATACATCCGTCCGAGGAGGTAATGTGGGTCTGGGTAGCCCGCATCCAACGCTGCCGCGGACTTGAGAGCCACGATCGCCTGCTCGCCCTTTCCTTCTTTGTATAGCACGCGGCCGAGTTGATATTGCGCTTGCGGCAATTTTGGGTTGTAAGTTATCGCCTCTTGCACTGCTTTCTCCGCGTTNGCCAGTTGATCTAATTCCATCTGAGTGACGGCCATATCCAGAGGAGGCCAGGGAGAGGGTTTCGCCTGCACGCGGTTCAGTTCGACCGCGCGGTTGAAGCTGGTGATTGCTTCATTGAATTGACCCAGGTAGTCGTAACACAACCCTAAGAGATCGTGTGCACGTACCATATTAGGGTTGAGTTGTATAACCCTCTCCAGCCTGCGAATCGCTTCCAGGTATTTCTGATCGTCATAGTCGACGCGCGACAGCCAATATAAATAAAGAGAATTATCGGGATGCGCCTGCGCGAGTCTATCTAACTCCGACCGCGCCCATGAGCGACGGTTCACCTTTATATATGCCATTGCGAGAGTGAAGCGGGTTCGTTCATCGAGCGGCGCAATAGCCTCGGCCTTCTTCCAGGCGATAACCGAATTCACATATTGACCATCAAGAAAAAACAGTCCGCCAGAGAACTCGAATATCCTTGCAGCCCGCAGTGATGTCGGGTCGCGTTCTGCTTCTTCAACGAGAATCTTTTCGGCTGTTTGATAGTTCTTTTGTTCAAGAGCTTCTTTGAGTTGATTGTGTGTTTCGGGTGAGAGGTCCAGTCGCGAGAGATCATATTCCCGAGCAACTTCAGACGGATTCTCCTGAGCACGAGTTCGCTCAGTTATGAGTATGNAGGAGATACACAACAGGGCGAAACTGATGAGAGTACTATTCATGCCTGCGATACAGAGTGTCTAATGCGATCTCGTCTTTTCAGCCTCAATTCTGGTTTTCGCATCGGCAGCCATTTTGCTCTCGGGAACCAGGGCCAATTCCAGGTTGATTTGTGCAAGAGCCTCATCAAACCTCTTAAGTTGGAGTAGGATCAACCCCATACCCAGATGGATTTCCGGTAGCTTGGGATCTGCCTCCGCCGCCCGCTGATAGGCGAGCAGTGCACGATCGTAGTTCTCCTGGATTGCGTACTCCTGACCGAGAGCCTGGTGAAGTCTCGCGGAGTTTGGGTTCACACGCGATATTTGTTGCAACGACCATCCCGAAAGTCTGGTTAGGGCTTTGCCCAACTGGTACGAATACTCGGCATTGTCCGGCGCAAGTGCAGTCACCTTTTGCAGCTCGTCGACTGCTTGCCCCCATTTCTCCGTAGCCTCATAGGCCTTGGCCAGCTGCAGATGTGCTGCCGGCTCGTTTGGCATGGATCGGAGAGCTCGCTTGAGTTCATTCACCGCATCATCAGTTTTTCCAAGTGATAGGAGACTGGAACCGAGAAGCAATCGGCTCGGCCCGTAGTTAGGATCCAGAAGAAGTGATTTCCGGAACCAGGCAGCAGCTTGGGCATTGTTACGGCGTTCTTGCGCGATGACACCTAGATTATGGAACACGATCGGATGCTTGATACCCTGCTTCAGAGCCTGATTCAGAAGGTTCTGCGCAGTTTCCAGATCGCCCGCCTTCAGGGCCTGAACACCAGCAGCTACGACATCCTCTGCGGGGGGAGGTTGAGAAACTTGTGAGAAGCCTCTGCCGGCCAAAAGGATGACAATCAGAAGCGTTCGCCGATTCGAAGTGAAACGAGAGCAGAGCATCGATTTGGGCAGACGTACTACGATTCGGTCATCACAGCGTCGATGTGAGCACCAGTATAAAACAGTCGAAATTATGCGGCTGTGCCTCGATCCAGCTCGAGTATAATGACTCGAATTTTTCGATCTCCAGAATATCGGTTAACGGTTGTGTTAATGCCAAGGGGTCGCCGCGTTGCGGCTCTTACCGCTTCTCTTCTTTTCTTGTCTTTGGGGGGCGTTTCCGTCCAAGCTAGGCCATCCAGCGATAAAGCGCGGGATCTCGCCATCCTCGAAATCCAAAAAACGATCGAGAGTGGAAACTTGTCGGCGGCCCGGGAACAGCTAACAGCGTCCATAAAGGAACTCGGCAGCGATGCTGGATTCGATAATTTATCAGGCGTGATGGAGGCGCAAGCGCACCATTATTCGGCTGCTGAAGCTGAATTCAAGCGAGCGATCCAACGACAACCCCGCTTCACAGCGGCTTACCTGAACCTAGGACGGCTTTATCAGGAAAACTTTCCCACTGATTCTCAGGCGAACCAAAAGGCTTTGCTTATTTATGACACGATCCTGAGCTACGAGTCTGGCAACGCTGAGGCCAATTATCAGAGTGCGCTGCTGCTGCTGAAGGCAGGAAAATATCAAGCCTCTTTGACGCGTGTGTCGCGTCTTCCGAAAGCCGCACGAGAGAGTGCACAGGCCTTGTCAATTTCATGTGCGGATCATGTAGGACTAGGAGATCACAAAAGCACTTCGGCTGTGCTGACTCAACTTTTGGAAAGCTCAGATTTCTCCGAGGCCGATGCGCGGCAAGTCTTGCTCGGTGTCAACCCCGGCAGGCATGAGGATGTAACCATCGTCCTTCTGGAGGGCCTAGCGAAGCGACAACAGCTTCCGCCGGACCTCGACCGTACCCTTGGCCTGTCTTATGCGCAGGTGGGGAAATTGGATGAGGCCCGCTCGATCCTGGAGAAGTTTGCGGTTGACCATTTGTCAGTCCGCTCTTTGTTTGACTTGGCGAGAGTGGCGTACAAGCAGAAAGACTACAGGGGCGCGCTGGGATATCTAGCGCATGCCAGCGATCTGGCACCGGACAATCCTAGCGTCCACTATTCCTTTGGCGTGGTTTGTCTGGACCTGGACCTGATCGCCGAGGCACAGAAGTCTTTTGAGAAAGCAGTCAAGCTCGAGCCTGAAAATAGCAGTTACAACTACGCGATGGGAGCGACATCGCTCTTCAGCCACGATCCAGAGGACGCTGTACCATACTTTCAACAGTATCTGAAACACAATCCGCGGGATCCGCGTGGCAAATTGGCAGTCGGTATAGCATTTTTTCGAGCTAAAGATTATGACGATGCAGCCCCGTGGCTGAATCAAGCCGCGAATGAGGCAGCGACGGCGACTTCAGCGCATTTTTACCTTGGGTCGCTGGCGTTGCGAATGAGTCGACTCGATGAGGCACTTCCCCAGCTCCAGGCCGCGGTGAGGGCAAAGCCAGATTATGCAGATGCTATAGCGGAATTGGGCCAGTACTACTTTCTTCGCAAGAACTATGACGAAGCGGAGAAGCAACTACAGCTGGCTCTGAGGCTGAACCCAGATCACTTGGCAGCAAATTTCTATCTGTTGTCGCTGTACACACGGACCCATGACCCGCGAAGGGAAAGCCAGTCCAAACGTTACGACGAACTGCAAGAGCTCCGAGATAAGAAGATCCAGGAGCTCTTGCGCATGGTTGAAGTGAGGCCATTCGAAACTCCGTAAGGGACTCAATGCTTCATTCTATCCGGCACTGCCGTCCAGCAAACTCGTTCCGCGGATTGTTTGTACTGTTTTTGTTCCTGCCTCTGGCCAACGGGTTTGCTCAACGGCCAGAACTTTCCTCATCGGCTCGGGCGTTGTACCGTGGAGACTACGAACACGCGAAAGAACTGGCGTTGAGTCATTTGCAGAGCAGACCGACTGATCATCCGGTACGGATCATTCTTGCCCGTGCCGAGCTCGCCATGGGAAACTATCGCGAAGCTTTGGCAGAACTCAACAAAGTTCTCTCCGCAGACCCTCACAACATTGATGCTCTCTATTACTTATCGTTCGCTGCAAGAGGTTTATCCCAGCAGGAGTACGCGAGGCTGTACCGACTCGATCCTGATTCTGCGCGCGTTCACCAGCTGATGGCCGAATCCGCGTTGGAAGCACATGATACGTCCCAGGCCGCAATAGAGTTTCAAAGAGCTTTTGAAATCAACCCGCATTCCGCGGAGGTGGCCAGCGAACTTGCGGAGCTGAAGAGGTCGCAGTCGAAATTCGACGAAGCCATNGAGTTTTATTCGAAGGCGGCAGAAATCGGTCCATTGGATTACCAGATCGCTTACGGACTCGGTGCGTGCTATACGTACAAACAAGACTATGCCCGCGCGATCGAGTGGCTGCGAAGGAGCGTTGCAATGGGCCCTGATTCCGGGGCCGCTCACTTTGCCTTGGGGAACGCCCTCTTCCAAAGTGGCGATTGGAATGCTGCTGTTCCGGAGTTGACGGCTTCTCTGCGGCTGGAGCCCAGAATGAAGCAGGCCTATTTTCTTCTCGGACGTGCATATTCAAAGCTTGGGCGTAAGCAGGACGCAGACGCTGCATTTCAGAAATTGGATCAACTCAATGGCCCGGCAACACCGGTGGAGAACGGCGCGGCGTCGAAAGACTCGAGCAAGGAACCGCCACGCGAGCCATGAAGCCTCTCAACCGTCGTCATACAGGTCGAGGCATCCTGCTGTCATGGTTGCCGGCCTTCCTTCTTGCCATAACTGTGGTTAATGTCTCGGGCCAGGAAGCCGATTCTCATCAGTCACCCCAGGCTCAGCCCATGGGTGTTGCTACCGGCCCACCCCATGCAGCGGTCAAAGACGCGCAGGCGCGACCGATCACGGCCGGAGGATTTGTGGATGGCGCCCCGATTATCTTCCAAGACGTGACTTCGTCCTCTGGTTTGGACAAGTTCCTGCACCGCTCTGGCAGTCCGGAGAAGACCACGATTCTGGAGAGTGTGGGGTCCGGCGTGGCGTTGCTGGATTACGACAATGATGGCTGGCTCGACATTTATCTGCTCAATGGCTCGACGGTGGCTGCGCTGAACGGAACGGAAGCGCCGCCTCGCGCAATGCTCTTTCATAACAATCATGACGGTACGTTTACGGACGTGACAGAAAAGGCCGGCGTCGGCAACGAGCGCTGGGGATTTGGAGTCGCCGTCGGCGATTACGACAATGATGGCTGGCCCGACGTTTACGTCGCCAACTTTGGGAAGAACCGTCTATATCACAACAATGGCGATGGTACGTTCACCGATGTAGCACAGACGGCGGGTGTGTCTCTGGGAGGTTGGTCAGCAGGCCCGACTTGGGGTGACTACGACCATGATGGGTTGCTGGATTTGTTTGTCCCCGGATACCTGAAATTCGATGCCAATCATCCTCCCGTTCCAGGCCAAAACGGCCTCCCGCTGGGTTCTTGCCAGTTCCGTGGGGTCGGGTCCATGTGTGGACCTTTGGGACTGGTCGGCGAACACGATCATCTCTTCCACAACAACGGGAACGGCACGTTCACGGATGTGAGTGAGAGCGCCGGTGTCGCTGATTCCCACGGGTACTACGGCTTGGCTTCGGTATTCGTGGATGTGGACGATGATGGCTGGCTGGACCTCGCGGTTGCGAACGATTCGGTTCCACGGTATCTCTATCGCAACCTTCACAACGGCAAGTTCGAGGACGCGAGCTACGTCTCTGGCTTTGCGTTGACCGACAACGGCGTGGCGCAAGCTTCGATGGGAATTGCCGTAGGCGACTACAATCGCGATGGCAAGCTAGATTTCTATGTGACAGTATTCTCGGACGATTTCAACACCCTATATAGGAACGATGGAAGTTTAAGCTTTTCCGAGGTCGGTTTTCAGGCAGGCGTATCCAGTCTCACGATTCCATTCCTTGGGTGGGGAACAGGCTTCCTCGATATCGACAACGACACATTGTTGGATCTGTTCGTCGCCAACGGCCATATATATAGATGGGTCGACCAGCGTGATTGGGGCACTACTTGGGCACAGCGGCCTCTTTTATTCCGCAATGTAGACGGAACAAAGTTTACTGAAGTGCCAGCCGCAACCGGCAGCGGACTCGCGGCGGTGATTCCGGCTCGTGGGGCGGCATTCGGTGACCTTTTCAACAACGGCCACATTGACGTCGTTCTAAATAACATCGATGCACATCCGACGCTTCTTAAAAATGTCGTCAAGAACGATAACCACTGGATCTCGCTAAAGTTGGTTGGAGGTACGGGAAGTTCTCGGGATGCCATTGGAGCCAAAGTGTTTGTCGCTACAGGACAGGTGAGGCAACGCGCTGACGTTTTCAGCGGTGGAAGCTACAGTTCGAGTTCCGACCTACGAGTCCATTTCGGACTCGGTTCCACCTCCGAGGTTGACAAGCTTGAAATTCGCTGGCCGAGCGGAAAAGTAGAAGTGCTAAACAAACCACCGATAGATCGCATTCTGACGNTCGTTGAGGGAAAGGGAATCTCTATGAAATAAGATCAGCCCAGACGCACGATCNCCGGCGTAGTGCCGGAGATCGGATGGGATTCCTGTTGCATCAGGCCTGGTCGGCCTAAGGCAAGCCTGCAGCAGTCCACCCGGACGCGTTCGATTCACAACCACATCAAAACTCTAGCCGAGCCCCCAGTTGAATG
>AP72_2010_repI_A10DRAFT_1000115_pt1 | contig 12751 bp, 7 predicted proteins | sample AmaPasreplicIA10_FD_9194 | JGI IMG/M metagenome (IMG submission 9194) | reverse complement strand
CTGTCGGAAGCTCCGGAAGATTCGATTCGACGATATGGCAAGTGCTCGACCCCGGAATGCCCGAGAATGTGTCGCAGTCTTTCACGATATGGAACCGACCGTTTCGGCCGTGATCATCATCACGATGTCCGACCCCGTGGCTTTCCGCCGCTGGGACAGTCGCCTTAAAGGCCATTAGTGCCATTGCGAGCAAGAAGCCCAGGGAAATCAGAGTGAAGCGTCTCTTCAAAACTGGTTTTGGTGTCATTGCTAGATTCTCCTTACAAGGCATTTCGACAACCAGCGGAAGCGGGTGCCGTGCTAGAATCTGCCCGAGCACGACCTTCCGGCGGTTTCCCTGCACAGTCTAGCCTGCTGGTAATCCCGGAAGTCCTCTCGTTACGCTCACGAATTTTTCAAAGAATTCTCATTAGGCCGGGAGGAACCCGTGGGCGAGGAAACAGGCCGCCGCTCCAGCTCGAGAGACCTCGATGATTCCTCTTCCGTTGCAGAAAGCAGAAACCAGGAGACGCGACACCTCTACGAGTTCGGTCCCTACCGCCTGGACCCCACCGAGCGCAAGTTATTGCGGAATAACCAAATCGTGGAGCTGCCACCGAAGGCGTTCGACACACTGGTGCTCATGGTCCGCAATAGCGGCCATCTGATGGAGAAGGACGAATTAATCAGAACGCTGTGGCCCGACTCTTTTGTGGAGGAGGGCAGCCTGTCCAACAGCATCTTCCTGCTGCGGAAGGCGCTGGGCGAAGATCCGCAGTACATCGAAACCGTTCCCCGGCGAGGTTATCGCTTTGTGGGTGCAGTCGCTTGGTCGCGACCTGAGCCGGCGAGAGCACTGGAAAAACCGGAACCAAACATCATCAGGCGAGAGCTTCGCGTCGTGTTTGTGGCCTTGCTCATTGTCGTTTGTGTCGGGGCGATCGTTTGGGCGGTACGATCTAGACGGAGCCATGGATTGGCGCGGATTGAGTCTGAAGTCCTTGCGCCTGTACCCTTCACCGCGCTTGCAGGGCAGGAGATTGCGCCCACGTTCTCGCCGGACGGATCCCAGATCGCCTTCGGATGGAACGGAGATACAGCCCCGGGTTCGCATTCCAAAGGCTTCGACCTGTACGTAAAGGTAATCGGCAGTGAGAATCTCCTCCGACTGACACATCAACCGTCGGAATCAATTCAACCCGCATGGTCACCCGACGGCCAACGGATCGCTTTCCACCGGATATCAGGCGCGGATACGGGGATCTATATGGTTCCTGCACTCGGAGGACCCGAGCGGAAGTTGCTAAGCACACACGCAACTGCTGAGGTTTCTGGTATCAGTTGGTCACGAGACAGCAAATGGATCGCGTATGCGGATGCCGTATCACTCAGCACCCACCACAGGCTTTATCTGCTTTCGGTAGAGACGTTGCAACAACTTCCGATTGGCCATGCGCCGGAGTGTGTAGAAGAAAAAGATCCCGCGTTCTCTTCGGTCGATACCCGCATCGCATATATTTGTAACTTGGAATCTGGCGGGTTTGCTTTGTATTCCGTTGTACCTCCAGACGGTGTTCCGCAAAGGATCGGTATTTACGAAGGTGGGGGGTGGGGACTTGCGTGGCGAGGTGAAAGTAGATTAGTCCTTTCCCGACGACATCGATACGGACCGAACTACTGGGAATTACACGAAGTGACGCTATCCAACGGTTCGATCCGCAAGCTCCGGTCGGAGACTAGTGAAGACGCAGGAGGGCCGGTAACCTCTATTACGGGTAACAAACTCGCCTATCCGTTAACTCGGAACGGAAACGCAAATATATGGCGGAAGGACCTACTACATCCCCAAGCGGCGGCGATAGAGGTTATTGCTTCGAGCCGCGAATCTTGGACGCCGCAGTATTCCCCCGATGGGAAGTACATTGCCTTCGGTTCCGATCGAGGAGGCAATTTCGAAATATGGCTCAGCCGTGCGGATGGCTCGAACTTAGTCAGGCTTTCAAATCTTAAGAACGTATTGAGCGGTTCACCCAAATGGTCGCCAGACGGTAGCAAAATCGCATTTGACTCGCGGCATGCAGGCCAGTTTGAGTCTGACGTCTACGTTGAAGATGTGTCGGAACTCGTTCCTCGGAAGCTGGTCACAAACGTTGCCAATGCTTCGACACCAAGTTGGTCCCACGATGGTAAATGGATCTACTTTATTGCCGGAGGTAGCCGAGGTAGCCGTGGACGAATTTATCGCTGCCCAGCTGAGGGAGGAACTGCGGTCCCACTTTCAAAGGGGGTGGGGTGGGGTCCTCAAGAGTCATTTGACGGCAAAGCGGTTTATTTTGCGAGGGAAGTTGCGGGAAACGCGGTACTGAACCGAATCTCACTGGAAGCTCGCGGCACCGAATCGGTGGTGGAAGGACTGCGCGTTAGTTGGGAACCGAACTGGACCGTTGCTCGAAATGGAATCTATTTTCAACCGGCCGAGGCACACGATGCAGTCCGGTTCTTTGATTTTGCCTCGAAGAAAACGACTCAAGTGCTCACAATTCAAAGAAGTCAACTTTGGGGCCTTTGGGGCCTCTCAGTGTCCCCTGATGGACGCTGGATTTTATATTCGGACGTTGGCCCGGGAACCGGCGACATTATGCTTGTTGAAAACTTCGCATGGTGACAGGGAACATCTTTATTCCCTCCACTCAAGCGCGCGCACGCAATGCACCAGCGCAACCCGAGAGCCGCGAGGGGTGTAGCATTTTCCCCTCCGTGCGTAATACCCCTTCTGTCGTTTGACGGGAGAAGGGAAAGAGATCACCAAATAGCGCCCCCCTGTTGTGTGAAATCAGGTTTGGATGGGGACTGAGTGGGAGACTCAGCCTCTTAGATCAGGATCATCCTATCTCTTCGTTATCGGGGGACTTGGGGAGGTTCGTCAACGGGGCACTAGACCAATTGAAATGAAGAAATGAATCTACGCCCTTGCAGTGTCTCTCTGATGGCCGGGAGTAGATCAGTGGCAGCCCGCGATTTTAGAACGTAGCCCAGAGCTTCAACCGACCATGCAGCCTCGACGTAATCCGCATCCTCGTGGGCTGTCAGGAAAATCACCTTGGCCTTGCAACCCAACTCCTTCAGATGGGAGGCCGCTTGGATACCATTACGGATCGGCATTTCTATATCGAGTACTAGAAGATCGGGACTGAGGGCCACAGCCGCCTTGATCGCCTCTTCTCCATTCTTTGCATAGCCGACGATGTCACAATCATCGCGTAGTAAGTATGCGATCTTCTCTAGTATTTCCGGAATATCATCGATCAACAAAACTCGAGGAGAGTCCATTTTTCTTACGCGGCTCCTGAAATCGCTTCTCTGCGACGATTCACCGCAATAGGAATGCGCAGCCCCACAACGGTGCCGCCCATCGGCTTCGATGTAATCACGAGCGTTCCTTTTACTAAGTTCGCTCGTTCCCGCATACTGATCAGGCCGAGGCCGTGATTGCGCATAGCCTCATCCACATCAAACCCGGCGCCGTCATCGTGAACCGTCAGCTCGATCCCCCCGGATGTCGCGCGGAGCTGCACCTCGAAGCGCTTCGCGCCACTATACTTAATGGCGTTCTGAAGGGATTCTTGCAAAATCCTGAAGGCACAGAGAGAGACATCCTGCGGCACCGGCCCTTGAATGTCATCGGCTGCAAAGTCAATCTTAACCTTATGCAGTCCGGCGAGTTCGCGGCAGAAACTTCTGCTCGCTGCAACAATCCCAAGAAGCTCCAGCTTTGAAGAGTGTAGGCGGTGAGATATTGCCTGAACTTCTATGCTTGTTTCCTGCAGCCGCACCCCCAAGGCGCTTATGCGGGCCCGGAGTTCGTTGTCCAAACCCGGGATACTCTGTTTGAGTTGGTCGAGCTCGATGGTCGCCAACGCAATGCGCTGATTAATGTCGTCGTGTAGTTCTCTCGCAATGCGAGTACGTTCCTTCTCTTGCGCTTCGATCAATTTGTGGCTAACGCTGCCCAGCGCTTCCTCAGCGAGTCTCCGATCAGTGATGTCTAAACAAGAGCCTATATAACCTGCAAATGAGCCGTCCTTACTAAATCGCGGCACTCCAACATCCAGGATCCACCGATATTCTCCGTCATTCCGCTTGGCGCGATACTCCATCTTGTAAGACTCACGGCGGTCAAAGGCCTGCGTATAAGTGTCCATGCACGCCTGCAAATCCTGTGGGTGAACGCTTTCGGCCCAGCCATTGCCTAATTGTGCTTCCAAAGGCCTACCGGTGAAATCGAGCCAAGACTTATTGACGTAGGTGCATAATTTGTCTGTAGCGGACATCCAAATCATCACTGGGGCTGAATTGGCAACAAGGCGAAATCGTTCTTCGCTTTCGCGTACTAGATCTTCTGCCTGATGTCGTTCTGTGACGTCGGCTGCCATACCCAACATTCGCAGCGCATCGCCATTAGTCGCGTAATAGAACTTTCCTCTGGCATTGACCCATCGCGGGCTTCTCCCGTCGCACGGAATGATGCGGAACTCCGCGAAGTAAGGGGACCGGCCCTCTCTCGCATCTTCAATTGCCTTCCGCACATGATCAACATCTTCGGGGTGTACGTCCCTTAGGAACTCCCCGATCGGAAGCGATACTTTTTCTGCCTGAATTCCGAACATGCCCTGCAGGTCACCGAACCAAATGTTTGTCCCCATCCTATAGTCAACATCCCATCCCACAAACCTTCCGGCTTCCACTGCAACGCGGAGCCGGTCGTAAGCAACCGCAGCTTCATTTTCGGCGTGGCGTCGTCTAGAACGTTGCCGCAGAAGTCCTCCAATGGCGATAGTCTGCACCAGTAGAACGGAGAAGCCGATTAAGACATAGTGCCAGTACAGCTCCCAAAAATCCGGCTGCCGATTCAGGATGATGCTACCGGGAGGAAGATCCTTCTCCTTGAGGCCCCAGCGTTTCAGCGCACGAGCATCGAACATGTAAGCTGTTGTATCTCTTGCCCTTGGGATATCTTGAGGTTTTTCCCCTTTGAGCATCCGAAGAGCTATGTCTCCAGCAATCCTGCCTTGTTCGCGAATGTAAGAGACTTTCCCTCCCACCTCTCCATGACCCAGAGTGACGTCATTCATGCCAAACACTGGGACATTAGCGGCGGCAACAACTTTTTCGATCGCTTCCTCCCCGGAAATGAACTTTGTTCCGGCTGCATCCTGACCCATACCGGTAAAGAGGACGATCGAGTCATTCGGCAGGCGCTCTAGTCTCTCGACCAGATCGGGCATGGTCAGATTAGTAAGGTACGAAAGGTCAAAGTTGCGTTCAAGAGTCCTTAGCCGATCTCTGACCAGCTCCTCCAAGAGTTTGTCGTGTGCCCCTGTGCCTCCCACTACAACGATGTGCTTTGTGGAGGGCTGCAGGCGCAACGCCGCCTGGATTGTCTCAAATGGTGCAAAGGCGTTTTCGACCCCGCTAAAATCTGAATCCAGCACGGGCGTACCCGGTCCCCAGGTCGGCAAACAAAAAGCGATTGGAACGCCCGGAAAGGCGCTGTGGTGCGTCTCCAGCATAAACTTGAGTGGTGACGGCCCCACGGTGATGATTACGTCCGGTTTGCGATTCTGATATTTACGGATGTAGAAATCGCGGAATCGCTGCTGGTCCGCCGGATCGGGGAAGAGCAGCGTATCCATGTACTCGCGATAAATCTCAAGCTTGTAAGATGAAGTGTGGAGCGCCGACCGGATCCCCTGATCCATAAGATTGATACCAGGGTAAGCAGTGCCCACCTCGTTTAAGATCAGGACTCGACGAGCGGGTTTGGATTGCGCTTCCCCAACACTGCAAGGCAAGAAACAAGACAAAACCGAGGCAATGACGAAATGTGACCACGCCCTTGGCATCTTCGGATTTAATGGTGACGATCTCGTGGCGCTTTTGAATTTTCTGCAGACCGGCAAATTTTATCAAGGAAACTACCTCAAACACCTTTTCTTCTTCCCTGTCAGTTTTGACAGTTGTCAAAAAACTAAACAGTGCTAGGGTCAACCGCTCTTTTACTCGAAGCACCTGATTCCAACACCCAAGCGGTGATTCCGGGAACTTGAATCACCCGCCGCAAGAGGAAAGGGCGAATCTTGATTTCCGCTTACGTTCAGGCGTCTTTCGATTTGGTGGTTCCTCGCCCTCGATACCTACTCGTAGCGTTCATCTTCAGCTTTGGGCTTGTAGGCTTGGCCTGTGGACAGACATCATCCACCGGGGCACTGATCGGGGTGACTCTGGACTCATCCGGCGCGCTTCTCGGGGACGTGATGGTTCACCTAACCAATCAGTACGGTTCCGAACAATCCACCACCTCCGACCAGGAGGGGTGGTTTGGTTTCGTATTGCTACCATCAGGCAAGTACGAGCTGCAGGCAGAAAAGCCCAATTTTAAACCCCTGGTTCTCCCTAACGTCCAGGTTTACGTAACTGAGACATCAAGGGTAGAGCTTCGCCTTGCGCTCGCAACGCGTGTAGAGCAGACAGAAGTTTCTTCGACCCCCTTCATGGTTCAACTCGATACCTCGGCACTGGGGAGAACCGTCGACGAGCGCATGGTGAACGATTTGCCGCTGGTGACGCGAAACTTCACTCAGATCACCGGGCTCTCTCCCGGAGTGAATGTCGGTGTCTACAACGCCGGCGAGCTGGGGAATGGCGGAACAGCGCTTTCCCAACTGGGAAAGTCAACGGATGGGATTTACGTCCATGGAGCTCGCTCTTATGACAACAACTGGCAACTCGATGGAATTAGTGTCAGCGATGTTCAAGGCTCGGGCGCAATAAGTGGGGGAATCCCAATTCCGAACCCCAACAGCCTGGGAGAGTTCAAGGTTCAAACCGGTCTCTACGATGCAGCATTTGGTCGTGGGGTAGGTGCCAATGTGAGCGTGATTACCAAGACGGGCAGCAACAATTTCCACGGCACGCTTTTCGAATTCCTGCGTAACGATTTCCTGAATGCCAACGATTTCTTTTTGAATCGGACCGGCCAACCGCGTCCGGAGCTCAAGCAGAACCAATTTGGAGTCTCCATCGGCGGACCAGTCAAAATAGACAAAATGTTTTTCTTCACCTCGTACCAGGGGACACGGCAGATTAATGGCCTTGCTGCCGGACAGACGAGGATAGCTTGCAGCGCGAGCTTAAGCGAACCGCCTGTCACTGATGACCGATCCCCTGCCGCTCTCGGGAGCCTTTTCGGTGGCATGCAGGGTGCGCAGGGAGGCGTTGCTGTTCTGCCAGACGGTTCCAATATCAATCCGGTGGCCCTGGCGCTCTTGAACTTTAAACTGCCTGACCGGAGTTTTTTGATTCCCACGCCACAGACACTGGATTCCACAAAGCCGTTTGCCAGCCGCGGGTTTTCAACCTTTGCACAACCATGTGATTATGCCGAAGACCAGGGCTTAGCGAGTCTCGACTTGAACATTTCGCAGAAGAACCGACTCGCAGGACGATTGTTTATTGCAAAAAACAATCAGTCAGTCACTTTTCCTGCCTTATTCAATCCATCCGGGAATATTCGGGGATTCACCAGCCCAGGTAATTCCGATTTTGTTGTTTTCTCGCTGGCTCACACCTACGTCCTGAGCAACTTCTTATTGAACGAAGCCCGAATCGGTTTCGTTCGCACAAAAACCAAAATGGGGGCCCAGGCTCCTTTCAAATGGTCGGATGTCGGGGTGTTGGAGAGCGACATGAATCGAAATAACGAACTGCCCAGCTTGGGTATTCTCGGTTCGGTTGGCATGGGGAGCGTGATTCCTCGAACTGATACACAGAACAGCTTCGTGCTGGGGGACACTTTCAGTTCTTTCAAGGGCGCGCATTCCGTGAAATTCGGAGGATCGCTTACCCGATTGCAAGACAATCTCGGCTTCGCGGGCTTTGGATCATTCCTGCAGTTTCTTAGTTGGCCGGACTTCCTGCTCGGTCTGAATGCAAGTGCGAATGGCACGGGAACTTTCAGCAATGTCTTTCTTTCTTCCGATAATTTCGGTCTATTTGATCGCGAATTCCGAGTTTGGGAGGGCTCGGGTTTCGTGCAGGATGATTTTCGCGCCAGCCGGACCTTCACTGTGAATGCCGGACTGCGCTTTGACTGGATCGGGCAGTTCGGTGACGAGCTAGGTCGTAATTCGAGCTTCGATGTCAGCAAGGCCAATCGAAATCCACCCCCCGGCGGGACTCTCGATGGCTACATCGTTCCTTCCAATTTTCCGGCCCCTGTACCTCCCGGAGTCACCCAGGTCAACAACACATTTGGGACCTATGGAGAAGGGCAAAATGCTATCGCACCCCGAATCGGTTTTGCCTGGCAGATATTGCCCGGCACAAGTCGGCTGGTTGTGAGGGGAGGCTACGGCATCTATTATTCGCGCCCGACTGGCCAGACAGCGAGTCAATCGGTCGTCGGCGCGCCGTTTGCCTTTCCTCGACGTACCTCCGGGGTTTCGAACGCGGCGGCATCATTTCAAGAACCGTTCGCCCAGCCCTTTCCTACTCCAGCTTCTTTCCCTTTGTTCGTACCGTATGCTCCCACTTCGGCGGCGGGAGTCAGCGTTTTAGCGCCCCACTTTCGGCCGGCAATCGCTCAGCAGTTTTCGTTAAATCTCCAGTCAGAATTGCACAAGGGTTGGTTGTTGGAGACCGGATATGTCGGAACGCGGGCAACAAACCTGCAGCGCGTTCGTTCGCTAAACCAGGCGCTATCCGCATCTGCCGACAATCCGATCAATGGAATCACGACGAATACGCTTGCGAATATTCGCTCGCGAGTCCCCATTCCTGGAATACGTCCGGATTCACTTCGGGAACAGGAATCGGAGGGCAACTCCTGGTATAACGGGCTCGAAACCAGCCTTACAAAGCGCCTGAGCCACGGCCTGCAATTTCTGGCTGCGTATACCTTCTCCAAGATCCTCGATTCTGATGGTGCGGACGTGAATGCAATATCAACGGGAAACTCGCTGACACTAGGAGACCAGAATTCTCCCCGACAACGTTGGGGAAGAGCGAGCTTCAACCGAACGCATCGCCTTGTTTTGAGCACGACGTGGACAGTACCAAGCCCAAATCACGGCCTCGCCCGAGCGCTATTCGGCAACTGGACTGGCGCTGCAATCGTGACCATACAGTCCGGCACGGCCCTTACCATCGCCGACACGAATGCCACGAATGTCTTCGGCATCAGTGGAGACCGCGCACAATTGAGCGGTGCGTGCTCGAACAGCCAGTTGGTAAGAGGAGGGTCGATCCAGTCAAAATTGAACAGTTATTTCAATGCGTCCTGTTTCGCAACTCCAACAATCATCGGTACGGACGGGATTGGAACTGGCTTTGGCGACAGCGCAACCGGGCTTGTGAATGGTCCCGCACAAGCGAACCTGGATGTGGCCGTTTCAAGAATAGTCCCATTGAACTGGCCCGCCGAGAAGAGTGCCATTCAGTTTCGCGCTGAATTCTTTAACGTATTGAACCATCCACAATTTGGAAATCCAGACTCCAACTTCTCGTCGCCCACGTTCGGCGTCATCACTAGCACGTCGGTGAATGCACGTGTCGGCCAAGTGGCAGTAAAGTTCGCCTTCTAGGAATGTCGTCTCCCCTCGCGTCCGATGTTGTCAATTCTCCAGATTCTTGTTTTGCAGATCATGGATGGCCACTATTAACTTTCGCAGCGAACGAGGTCTGATGCTGCCTTTTCCGTGTTTGAAGTTTCTTATTGTGCACTCGCCCATCCTCGATCGCCGGGCAAGGCGTTTCGTGGAGAACTTCATTGCTTCTGCCCGGATTTGATCCAGATATTTCGGATCGACCACTCTTTCGTACTCACGGCAAGTCTCATCTGCTGGGTCCAGTACTTCCGCTTCGGGCAGCATCGAAAGATCCACTCCGCCCGCCCAGCGCGTAGATGCCTCTTTTCCGATGAAATGGAACTCACTCGAAACGATGTGTCTGCGTACTAGCAGGCCGATTGTTTTGCTTGTGCAGACTCCGCCGTTGGGAGCGCAAAACTTGCTCTCGGCTCTTGACAGAATGCGGTTGATCTCATCTTCCATCGTTTTGAGAGCAAGCCAACCGGAAGGCTTCGGCAGTTTTGACGAACACTTGTCGTGGCGTTTTGGCAGGTTCACGGCCTCGGTCGCAAGTTCCTGACCTTAGATCGCTGGGCTCCCCACAGGTATGGTGACTGTTATCCCGATATTTCGTCAGTTATCATGCCTTTGCACGATCAATTCTGATGCCTTCGGGCAATAGGAGGAGAGGCGATGCGGGCAGATGTGTTTTTTCAAATTTCTAAAGACGTGAGGTACGTTGCCCTTTATTTGAAGGGGCAACTGACGCTCCACGAGCGTCCCGCCTTGGCTAATTCGTCAGCACCAGAATCGGACAAGTATGAGGAACTGATCGTGAATCCCGTACTCTTAACGCTAGTGCAGCAGCGTGGGAATATTGACTGTGGTGGAGTTAAGTTCGTAGTGATCAGATACGGAAATTTCTGGCAGACGGTATGGCCAGTTAAGCAAGGCCACGTATCAGTTGGGTTGGAGCCGACTGCGAATCCTCTGGATCACGCCACGGCGATTCAGAGTGCGATCGTGGAGCAGGAGCTTTAGTTCGCTGAGTTTCGCCAACCATCTTTACGGTGCCCTGACCGGAGTAGAAGATTGTAATCGAGATTTCGTAATCGAAGTCACTTCCTCGTTTAGAACGATTCATTCTCACCTTTTTAGCCGTTCCTGGCCGGAGGTGAAACGAAACGCTGCTGGTCAGCACACCACTGGGCGTGCAGTCCGGCTTTGGCAGACACTATAATGCCGCATGGTCGCATGCAGCGGGTTCCCGGTCGTGTCGGCCGCTTGGGGTTCAACAAGATGAGTACGGATGACAGTACAGGCACCCCGCAAGAGCCCTGCGCTCAAGAGAAGGACCTTCTCGCGATCACCGATGCTATTCCCATCGGCATAACAGTTCTCGCGCCGGATGGCGCGATCCTCTATGTGAACCAGGCATCTCTTGATCGCACTGGACTCACCCTTGACGAAATCAAGGCCAAACAGTACTTGGTGCGAACCGGTCATCCCGACGATGTGGATCGCGCACTCGAAGAGCGACGCTCGGGACTGTCAGCGGGAGTTCCCTTTCAACTGGAAATGCGCTTGTTGTCCAAGGGCGGCGACTATCGTTGGCATGTTTTTCAGTACAACCCGTTAAGGGGTGAATCAGGCCGGATTATTCGCTGGTACCTTACCGACGTCGATATCGACGACCGGAAGCGCGCCGAGCAGAAGCTACGACAAAGCGAGGAAGACCTTCGTACCATCACCGACACTATTCGGCAACCGATCGTGGTCGTGGGGCCTGATGGCAGCCTTCTCTATGCGAATCGGGTTGCGCAAGAGAATTCCGGACTCACAATGAACGATGTGACGAGTAGTGGGTTCTTGGCGCAGGTTTGCCATCCTGACGATCTCGATCGCGTGCGCAATGAGCGCAGGGCAGGATTCTCGAAGGGAATCCCGTTCGACGCGGAAATGCGCGTTTTGTTCAAGGGCGGGCTGTATCGTTGGCAGCTTCTTCAATACAACCCGCTGAAAGACGCATCCGGTCAGATCATTCGCTGGTACGGTACGGCAACCGATATCGACGACCGCAAGAGGACGGAAGAACGACTTCACAATGAGAACCTCGTATTGCGAGAGGAAATCGATCGCTCTTCGATGTTCGAGGAAATCGTTGGCTCTTCGAAATCCATGAACCAGCTCCTTAAAAAGGTGGAGAAGGTTGCGCCCTCCGACTCGACGGTGCTAATTCTGGGCGAAACTGGAACCGGCAAGGAACTGATTGCACGTGCATTGCATCGGAGATCCAAACGCGCAAATCGAGCCTTCGTAAAGGTCAATTGCGCTGCGATTCCGCAATCGCTCATTGCTTCCGAGCTTTTCGGACATGAAAAGGGGGCCTTCACCGGCGCGCTACAGCGGCGACTGGGGCGGTTCGAAGCCGCAAATGGCGGTACGCTGTTTCTGGATGAAATTGGCGAACTCCCGATGGAGACACAGATCGCGCTCCTGAGGGTTTTACAGGAGAGGGAATTTGAACGGGTAGGAAGTAATCATCCCATCTCAGTCGATGTCCGGCTGATTGCGGCTACCAACCGCGATCTCTCCGCCGCCGTCGGTGCCGGGACCTTCCGCCAGGACCTCTTCTACAGGTTGAACGTATTTCCCATTGACGTTCCGCCGCTGCGTGAGCGAACGGATGATATCCCAATTCTCGTGGAGTACTTCGTCGGGCGCTTCGCCACGGAGTCCGGCAAAAGCATCCGCCATATCGGCAAGCACACGCTGCAGCAATTACAAAGCTGCCGTTGGCCGGGGAACATTCGCGAATTGCAGAACGTCGTGGAACGCGCAGTCATTCTCAGCGAAACCGACACTTTTGTCGTGGATGAGAGCTGGCTAACTGGCGAATCTGAAGACTCCTCTCTAAAACGAGGGCTTTCGGCGTTGGAAGATCGTGAAGTGGAAATGATCGAAGCAGCTCTTACCGAAACTCATGGGCGCATATCCGGACCTTCTGGGGCCGCTGCGAAACTCGGAATAGCACGTCAGACCCTGGAGTCGAAGATCCGGCGGCTCGGGATCGACAAGTACGGGCAGAAGCCCACCTCTAAATAGCAGGTGGATCGGCTCGGCTAGCACAAGTTTGCGCCGTCTCC
>AP72_2010_repI_A10DRAFT_1000113_pt1 | contig 12803 bp, 15 predicted proteins | sample AmaPasreplicIA10_FD_9194 | JGI IMG/M metagenome (IMG submission 9194) | reverse complement strand
CGGGGGGGTTGTTGGCGGGTGGAGGTGGGGATTGGGGTTGGGATGATTGGTAGAGTAGAGGCCATCGCTGGCGCGTAAATATCGATCACTCCCTAAAGCCGTAGATTCGGCTACCGTTCTAGCGAAGGGAAATGAACGCGTGGATAATTGCTGGAATTGTGGCGTTGGTCTGGATTGGGTTGATCTGGTTGATTGTGCGCTTCTTCCAGGTCGCCGATATCGATGACGACGAGGAGGAGGAAGATTACTATTAAAGTTTTATGAATGAAGATCCGGCGAGCTTTATGTCGGTGGACGAGATCCGTGCCGAGACCGAGAAGTATCGGACGTTAATGCAGGATGTGATTGCGCGGGGGATCGTTTTACGGCGCAACCTCATGAAGGATTTCTCGGAGGAGGTGGCCGTGGCGTTGACCGCTTGGAAAGAGGCGTCGGAACGGAATTAAAGGGTCGTCGCGGGGTACGGATCGTACTTATAATTGACGGGAGATGGCAGAAGAACCCGATAGCCCGGAGGATTTTCTCGGAGTCGAACCGACCGAGAAACAGCTTCTAGGTGCGATCTATGGGATCGTGCACCAGCTAGAGATTAAGCTTGAGCGGATTGAGAAACAGGTTAAGGCGCTCGACCGGCTTTGGAATAAGCCGCCCTAGTAGTTGAGCGGGTTGGCGTCGACGAGGGCGGCGGTAATGCGGTGGAGGAGGGCCTCATCCCACCCCGTTATCTCGTGCATCTCCTCCTCAGTAGGCGGGGGAGGGAAAAGTCCTTTTATGAAGGCGGCATAGGCTTCGGCGCACAGGTCCGAGGCCCGTTGTCTTACTTCCGGGTCGAGTGACGGGGCGAGTAACATCGGCCCGGGCCACGCTAGCGGGAGTTTCCGTCCGTCGAAGACACTGTTTTTCCGGTGCCAGTAGTAGGACGGAAAATAGCTTGGTCTGTTCGCTTTCTCTTTTTCGCTCGGCTTTCCATCAACATTAACTTCGACCCGGAGCACTTTCCCGTGATAGTCGACTTTCTTCATCCGGCTTCCGGCGTATTCAATTTTAAGATATAAGTTGACCTCTCTAAACCCTTGCTCCCACCAATCTTGTCCGAAAACGCTTTTATCGCGGCGCTCGAAGTCCCAGCGCTTACTAACCCGTAAAGTCCCGGAATAGGCGAGGACGTCATACTCCCCAAAGTATCCGCTCGCTTTTATCCGGGCCGCAACTTTCTTTGTTTCGTCGTAGTCGGGAAATAAACCTGAGATGTCCCCGGTTGGGATAACCCGTTTCCGCGCCTCATCCCAGCCGGTTATCTCGTGCATCTCTTCCTCGGCGGGTGGGGCGGTAATNGCGTGGAGGAAGTTTGCGTAGATCTTACCGAACTCGGCGAAAGCCTCCTCGTTTTTATAGCTGCGGATGTAGGGATTCTGCACATTTTCAATAATAAAGCGCGCGGGTAGGGCGGTGGGGACCTGGTTGACGGGAATGTAGCGATCTTTAAATTCTAGGGTAGCGCCGCTCCGNTCCTCGTAGTCGGGGTGGATAGTGAGGAAGTCGGGGGCGAAAGCGAAGACGATGCCGAAAAATTTGCGCGCGAACGGTTGCCCGCCGCCGGTGCGACCGGATATTTCCGATACTCCTCGCGCGAAGAGGGTCGGGGTCCGGACGATTTCCTTAACCTGGACTTTTTGGAATCCGGCCTGGGTGAGGAGTTCGGCGAGCCGAGGGTAGTCCGCCGTGTTACGGAATAGCGCGGTTAAATCGATCGTTTCCTCGACGGCCTCGTCCCAGCCCGATATCTCGTGCATCTCCTCGGGCTCGGCGACCGGGTTAAAGAGATCGATTATTTTTTGGTAGAGGGCGTCGAGCTTTTGGAAGTAGAACTTGTCCGTGTCCTTGATGGCGGCGAAGGCGCGGCGGGCGTATTGGTAGAGGGCGGCCCGGTAATCGAGGCCGCTGGAAGCCATCCAATCGAGCTTTTTCCGGATGTCATTTAGGGTGGGGAGGAAAGTGGGGTTATCGGAAAGGTAATCCACGCCACAACCCTTATCCCCACATAGGATATAAACCGTGTAACCGACCTTTCTGGTTTGGGGGTTGTAGTCGATGCATATTTTGAAATGGAAGCGGTATTTGCGGCCGCCTTTGCCCGGGACGGTAATGCCGCCCGCTTTGCCGTTCGAGTTGAGCCAGACCCGGTACGCGGTTTGTCCGCTGTGATACTCTTCGATCTCGGCGGTAACCGCGCCGTCGGTCGTCGCGGCCCAGGCCTGGAGCTTCTCGAAATCCGCCGGAGAGAAAACGTTTTCGTTAAGTCGCGCCTCATCCCAGCCCGATATCTCGTGCATCTCCTCGGGCTCGGGAACCTTGTTGAGAAGGCGGATGAATTGGTCGGCGGCGGTTTCGACCTGCGGGTACTCGGGAAGGGAGAGGGCGCGTTTTAACGCCGCCTTCCCGAACCACGCCCCCGCCACTAGCCGGTCGAGAATCGCGCGAAAGGTATCGTCGGGGNGGAGCTTGGCGACGCCGACGATCCGGGCCTGACCGAGTCTGACGTTGATTCCAACCTCGTTGTTGCCCGAGTATTCGGGCGGGTAATAGTTGAATTTGATTCGGAAGCCTTTTTGACCGGGGTATTTGGAGAAGGGGAATTGGAGAACGATTTCGTTGCCTTGGGTGTATTCGGTCGTTTCGGCTTGGTAGCCCCCGGCTTCGGCGTTCCCCTTCACCCAGACGACCGCCCCGTTCCATGTCTCTTGGTCTACTTGGAGTTTGGGACCGGTGTCGCTGAGTGTCGTTGCCTCGTCGTAGCGGGCGATCACCGCCTCATCCCAGCCGGTAATCTCGTGCATCGTCTCCTCCTCGGGGACGAAGTTGATGATGGGGGCGATCTCGCCGTAGATCGCGACGAGTTCCGGGGTCTTCGCGAGGTCGGCGACGGCTTGGGCCTTGATCTTGGGGCCGTAACTATCGCTTCTCTGGATGAGTTCTTCGAGGGAGGCGGGTAGCTCTTCGTGTTCCCGGAGGATGTCGTCGAACTCGTAAAGGTAGCGGTGAAAGATGGTTTTATCCGAGAGCCGGTGAAACTTCACCTTCCAAATGTATAGAGTATCGCCGTGCACGGCGGCATGGGGGTGGGCGGCGACGATTTGGAGATGGCTCTGGGCGTCGCGGGAGTGGAGCCGGATGTAGGTTTGGTCGCCTCGGGTATCGAGAAAAACGTTATCGGGGTGTTTCGATTCGATCTCTCTTAAGGAGTCGAAGAAACGGGCGCGGGGGATTTCGACCCCTTCGAGAAGTCGCGCCTCATCCCACCCGGTCATCGTATGCATTTCCTCTTCCGGGGGCGGGAGATACTCCGGCTCGATCCCGAGTTCCCGGGCGAGATCGGCCTCGACCTGGGTCTTGTAGATGGGGTCGGGGTCCTCGATCCCCGAGAGGGAGGCGCGGCGACCGTCCGGGGCCGTCGCCACACAGTAGAACCATTCCCTCCCCTCGATCTCTTCCCCTTCGTACCGGGCTTCGTCGGCGGCTTCGACGTCGTACTCCCAGCGGAAGTCGATGTCGTGTTCCTCCTCGGCCTGGCGGACGAGTCGTTCGTTTTCGAGTTCTTCGGGACTTTTATTTTTACGAGCCATCGAACGTGGGCGTGGTGTCGACCTGCTTTAAATTATCCTTCGCCGACATCGATGAGCCGCAGTTCAGGTTGATCGTGGGCGCTTGGACGTTGACGACGGAGGCGGAGTTGACGTTGACCGAGTTGGCCCCTTCGACGACGAGATCGCCGCTAGAGAAGAGGATGACCTTGTTGCCGCGCATCTGGACCGCCGAGTCACAGTCAATCGAGACCAGCTCCGCCCCCTTTACCGAGACGGTCTTCTTGCCCTTGACCTCGATGAGACCGGCGTGGGAGATGGAGACGTAGTCGCCGGTCGGGGCGATGGCGATGATTTTCTCCGCCCCGGGCCGGTTATCGAGGTGGACCATGGACCCATTTGGCGATGTGTAGCTGTAGTTGTTCGGGGAGGTGCCGTTCTTGGAGAAGGCGTATTGGGGGGTGGGGGTGAGGCCCTGGGGTTTGGTCGGAGCCCCGCCGAAGTACATGGGGTAGCGGTGGTCGCCGCCCTCAAAGGCCACGATAACCGGGGAGCCGAGCGGGGGGACGTTGGTTTGGCCGCCCGCGCCCGTCTGACCCGGCTTGGTGCCGTTGGCCGCGCCCGTCTGGCCTTTGTTGGAGGTCGGGTAAGAGGCCGAGCAGGGGTAAGCCCAGGGTATCTCGTCGACCGGGATCGATCCGTAGATGTAGGGGAGATCGACCTTGATGCGGTTATGTTTGTCGGGGTCGTCCCGGGCGACGACGATGCCCCGGTGGAAGCCGGGGTGCGCGCCGGAGAAGGCGGCGTGGGTTTCGATGCCGTGATCGGGCGGGAGTTCGGAGGCGGTTTCTAATTCGTTTCGGGCCATAAATTATTCGTCCCATCCGCTAATCTCGTGCATCTCCTCGGGTTCGATTCTCTTTATAAAGAAGTCCCGCAAGTCTTCATACACCTCGGCGTCTAAGACGTAAAATTTATCGTCGGCGGGTCGGGTTACGATTTCTTTAAAGGGTGGCGGCTCGGTTCCCGGTGGTACGGCGAAGCTGTAATGGTATTGGTTTGCTATTTCCGTCGCGCCGATAAAGATCCGGACGAGCTGATGGTTAGCGTTAAAGAGAAAAACGAGGCTCCAGCACCGCGTGGCGGGCACTTTTATAGCTGGAATATTTTTCGTCGCCGCTTCGGCGCTAAAGGCGATCGAGTAGGGATGTCGAGAGGAGGCTGACCGGTGAAAAGTGGAGGTGGCGGCGGGATACTTCCCTTTAATCCAGCGGCTCGCTTCTTCGTAGTAAAGTTGTTCTTTTGGTTTTTCTCCCGGCATATCCTCTTTAGATATAAGGGACTCATCCCAGCCGATAATCTCGTGCATGGTCTCCTCTTCGGGGACCGGAGTAAAAAGTGGGTAAACCTGATCCCATGCCTTCCGGTAAAGATCCTCTTCCGCCCCAAACTCAACACCCTTTTCCTTTAACTCTTCGAAAGAAGGAAAAGCTTCCCCAAGACGATAAATGAGAAGTTTCCTAATCTTGCCCTCTCCTGGGAAGAACCGGATGTAGAAATAAGTTCCCTCATGCCAACGCACATTCGACTCGATTTCGAGGACCGAACCCTCGAAAGAAATCGAGGCCATGAAGGACGTCCCCTGTTTAATCGTGTACGCGCTCCATCCCGCCTTATCCAGCTCCTTTACGAAACCGAGCGGGTCCTCCACCGGATCCACCGATTCGTCCCAGCCCGATATCTCGTGCATCTCCTCGGGTTCGGCGACCTTAAATTTTTCCTCGGTAAAGCGTTCGACCTCGGGCGGGAAATTGGTTGTGAGATAGTCCCGGGCTTTCGCGAGGAGAGCCGAGACTCGGTTCGCCTTTCCCGGGTCGCGGATGCCCGGATTTTCGATCTTCTGATCGAGGAGCTTTAACCAGATCTCCCGCCCACTCAGCTCGCTCAACGCCCCGACCGCCTTATCCCGGTCGAAGCCGTAGAGATGATGGAGGAGGACGTTGGGTCGGTTGTCGTAGACGAGCCCGTTTGCGAAGATCGGGGTTTTCGTAGTCCGTAGCGTCCCCTTTCCGAAATACCAGACGGCAAGCGAAAGCGCGTAGGCCTCTTCCTTCGTCCACCGCTTTATTTCAAAGTCGGCGTGAGACGCCATCCAGTAGCCCGCCCGCGCCTCGACGGGGAAGCGGTCGAACTTAAAGACGTTTACGACCTCCTCGGTAAGGGCGCGGCTCTCATCCCAGCCGCTTAATTCGTGCATCTCCTCGGGCTCGACCGCCGGGATGAGGATCTGGCGGAGCCGCTGGTAGGCGCGTTCGAGATCGTGGGGGACGCCCCGGGCGGCCACCTTCTGCATCTGGGTGAAGCGGTAGGAGTTCTCCTGACCCCGCATTTTCTCGATATCGGACTTGACCCAGGCCTGGAGCGACTTCGGGAGTCCGATGACCTGTTTGTAGTTGCGCAGGGGCCGCGCCGTCCGCCACCCCGTCGTCGACCCGACGAGGTCGGGATCGACGAAGACGATGAATGTGGGCGCGTCGTCGCGCCCGACCCGGATGCCCATGTAGTAGTTGGAGTGGCCCTCCGGGTACCAGCCGAAATTCGTCGCCTCGTTCCCGACCGAGTACTCTCGCCACCCCGACTCCCCCCGCATCCCCTTCAACAGCTCCATTAGTTCCCCTTTCCACATCTCCATCTTAAGCGCGGCGTTGCTCGCCTCGATAAGGGACTCGTCCCAGCCGATAATCTCGTGCATCGTCTCCTCCTCGGGCGGGACATCATACCACTTCTTAAGGAAAGCGTGGTAGAATGAGGTCATGCCATTAAAGTAAGGAAATCCCTTTACGACCTCGGTCCAATTCGTCCCCTTCGGCGCGCCGCCCGAGCCGTCGACGGCGGCGATTTCGAGGTAGGCGGAGAAATCGGAGGGGGCGGGTGTACCGAGCGGGATGTGGTAGTTGTAGACGACGTCGTAGCTATCGAAATCGAGGTAGAGCCGGATATCGCTTAATTCGAGGATAGGGTCGCCTTCGGGATCTTTGTAATCCCGGCGACCGGCGACCCGGAAGCGGAGGCGCGCCGCCGGGATCTTCCCCCAATCCGGGTCATACCACCCGTACCACTCGACGACGAACGAGACCAGCGACACCTCGGTATCGTCGGCTTCGAGCCGGTCGGCTAGCTCCCGCCCCCAGGGGACCATCTCCTCCCTCCACCGCTTTAGCCCGTTATCGTATTCCGCCGTCGACATCGTTTAAATCGCAACCGTATTACGCGCTCTCACGACCACGCCTCCGCCGAAAAAGCTGCCGTTATAGGAAGAGAAACTACCCCGGCCTGCGGTGGGGGCGTTGGAGCCGGAGATGGTTTGACCGCTGACGGAGGTGGATTGGGTCCGGCTGAGTTTGATCTTGGCCCGGCCTAGGGCGGTTTGGAAGATGTCCTGGAAGACGTGCTCCACGAGCCAGAGCCCATCGGAGTCCATCGGCGCACCCGTCGCCGGGTTCTTGTGATTGATGCGTATGAGGCACCCCGGCTCCAGTCCGGGATCGCCCTCCAACGTCAGCTCTAGGGAGTCGTTGGCGTGGAGGGCGTCCGCTGCGCCGACCTGGGCTGTTTTTTCGATGAGCGGCTTCGTTGGGTGATGGGCGTAGAAGAACTTGCCGAGGAACGCGCCCGTGATGCTGGAAGTGAGCGGGGTGGCGCCTTTCTTAGATTGGGCCGAGGTTTCGTTGGCCTTGGCCGAGAGGGGTTGGGCCCCGTCGCGGCTGAAATTGCCCGTGCTGTAGCCGACGGAGCCGCCGACGATCGACTTCCACGGCGGTCGCCGGAGGTTAACCTCGGGGACGATCGTGTTCTGGTTGATGGCTAGCGTGCGGTAGGGGGCTTGGGTGTAGTCGGGCGGGTGGAAGTGGAGTTCGTTGCCGCCCCGGAAAAAGAGCCGGTAATCGGAGTCGCCGTTGTCGCTGGCCTTGCACCCCTCCCGCTTAAGCGCGGAGAGGAAGGCCCAGTGGCTGGCCCCCGTGTGGAGGACGTCGGCGATGTATTTGTCGGCCCGGACGACCGCCGCCGGGAGATTGGAGTAGCTGCCGATGATGGAGGAGACGATCTGGGAGAAGGACTGGTGGGGGAAGGAGGAGAAGGCCGAGTTAGCCATGAGGTGCACCCGGCTATCGATGAGATGGACGCGGGCCATGGCCTTGGCCCCCTGGTAGAGGAGGTCGACGGCGTGGATGACGTAGGAGTGGGGGATGGACTGGTTCGGCCCGTTCCCCCACCGGAAGGTCAGGTTCTTCGAGGCGGCGAGGGCCGCCTTAGCGATGGCCTCCGGCGCGAGGTCGATAAAGTGGAGGATGGCCCGGTCGGGATGATCTGTGATTGATTTGGCGATTTGGAGGCTTTGGAAGAATGGGGCCCAGGGCAGCGCCGCCCCGTCGACCGCGAAGGAGCGGAAGAGCGATTGGTAGCATTGGGAACCGGCCATGTCGTGAATCGGAATTACCGGCGAAATGTAACGGGTATGAATAAATTAACCGCCCGAATGCAAGCCTATTTCAATTACATCCAAGCGCATCCGCTTTGCACCCAAGTCGAGGTCTTTACGGGATGCCCTGAGTTCCTCTCCCACCAAGGCGCTTACGGTAACCCGACACAAGCCCACGATTACGAATCCGAGTACGCGACGATTAGCCGGATGGTGAAGAAGGGTCTGATCCGGAAAGAGAAGCGCGAGGGTAAAGTCCTTTTAGTTGTTATTGAGTAATTTCTAACGCGCGAAATATTTTTTGCGTAAAACCGAACCGTCGGTGCGTAACCCGGAATTGGCGGGCTCTCCCATAAAAGAGAGTAACCAATTGGCAGCCGTTTGGCAGTTTTTGCTGACCTCATTGAGAGTGAAACTGCCGTTCTATTTTCTTAGTGGAAGAGATTTGCAGCGCAACCGGCAAGGTCAAGCACGCCACCGAACAAGGCGCTCGCTACCACGCCCGCTCGGTCGCTCGCTCGCGTAAAGGGCTCATTTTCCCCTACCTTTGCCCCCATTGTAACACCTGGCATGTCGGGCACCAATACATGGGCTCTTACGTTGCCGCGCGGAGAAAGAAATCTAAGAAACGTACTTCCAATTCAGCCGCGAAAGGTAGCGGAAACCGATCGGGCGCGGCCACCGGGGGTACTGGTGCAAGTAAAGCTTCGCGCGGGGGGCGAAAGTGTTGACGAGGTGGAAGAAGGCGGAGTCGATGACGTGGATCTCGTCGGCTTCGAGGATGAGCGAGACGTAGCGAAGGATCGACTGGTTCCAGTCGGTGAACTCGGGTTGGAAGGCTTCCTGGCGGTTGATGAGTTTGTAGATGACGTAGCCCCGGGCCGGGTCGTCGTGGAGGAAGATCTTGCGGCCGTGCTCGCCGCCGGGCCACGCGGCGAGCCGGAGCTGGTCGACGCGCTTCCAGGCCTCGCCCAGCGGGCACCGCTCCCACCGCGCCTCGTAGGGGACGTTTAGGTGTTTGTAGAAGGATTGGGAGAAGTCCTGGTCGATGCCGATGCCGGCGTAGACGCCGGAGCGGAGCGGAGCGGCCCCGTCCATCCCCTCCTCCTTAATCCGTCGGGCCCAGACCCACTCGGGCGGCGACCCCCAATCGAACCCCTCCTCGTGGGGTAGCGTGTAGACGGAGATGGAGGGGTGATCGGCGAAGAAAGATCGTGTACTTACGCTATATCGCTCATAACAGGGGAAGGCGATCTCGCCGTACCGTTCGGCGAGGAGGACGGCGGCTCCGGTCTGGAGGATGCCGTCGCCGAGGCCGAGATGGGTGATGAGTGGGCGGCGCGGGGCGTTCATGCATAGGTTAACTACGGTGGGCTTTCGTAGTCGACGATTTCTTTACACTCCGCACAGATCAGTGCCATATAATCCCACTTCCCGAAGAACACCCATTTATAACGTCGCCGGGCGATTAAACCGCGTAGAAAAGGTTCGAACGGCTCCACCCCGCACTTCGGACATCGTTTTAGCGGAACGGGAGCGTCCTTTAACAGTACGTATTCAATGCCCATTTTTAACTACGGCCCGGTCGGGGATGGCGCTGTTTTTGCGGGTCGGTCTCCCGTTCGAGGAGCAGATCGTACTTCGCGCGGAGCGCCTCCCACTCCTCCTGTTCCCCTTGGAGCGCGTCGAGCATTAGGGCCGCCGTCCGGTACTCCCCAGCTTCAAAACCCGCTATTAAGTCATTCAGCCGCTCGAAGATTTTCCGGTAGGAGACGTTCTCCGCCTCGATGAGAGCGATGCGTTCGCGGGTCATGGGATGGGTTTCCGGTTCTTTTTCGATTTCGTGCCGTTCTAAGGCTTAGACGTTAGCGTGTTTTGATGTCGAAAATCGCTCTAGAAATTGAAGGCAATACGCTGTGTTATTTTTGATCCGGCCCGCTCCGCCGAAATTTTCCGCAAGAGAATAATTACAAACCGCAACCCGAAAAACTCCCCTTTAACAATAACGCTAGTGGCCCTCCGGTTTATGAATAAAAGTCTCTCNNCCCGCGACATCTTCACGAAACGCATCAACTATAAGCCCTTCGAGTACCCCGACGTTTTACGTTATACCGATTTAATTAATCGAACCTACTGGGTCCACGGCGAGCTAGACTTCACCGCCGACATCCAGGACTTCTCCGTCGCCCTCGCCCCCGAGGAACAGTCCGCCGTCCAGAATGCCCTCCTGGCCATATCGCAGATCGANGTGGCTGTAAAGATGTTCTGGGGGCGGTTGTACGATTACCTGCCGAAGCCGGAGTTGTGCGGGCTGGGGTCGACCTTTGCGGAGTGCGAGTTCCGCCACTCCCAGGCCTACTCCCGCCTCCTCGACGTCCTCTCGGCGACCGAGGCCTTCGAGACGATAATGGATGTGCCGCCGATTCGGGACCGGGTTAACTTTCTCTCCTCCTACCTCGCGACCCGGGTCCCGCCCGACGACCGGCGCGCTTACGCTCTCGCCCTTATTATTTTCGCCCTCTTCATCGAGAACACCTCCCTCTTCTCCCAATTCGCCATCATCCTGTCCCTGACCCGGTTTAAGGCCCTGCTAAAGAATGTGGCGAATGTGATCGCCTGGACCTCGAAGGACGAGCAGATCCACGCCGCCGCCGGGATCTGGCTCTTTAATACGATCGTGGCCGAGAACCCGGACCTGTTTGATGAGCGGATGAAGGAGACGATCGTAAGGGCGGCCCGGAAGGCGATGGCCGTGGAGGAGAAGGTCCTAGGCTGGATTTTTGAGCGGGGGGAGATTGAGACCTGNCCGACGCGGAGCCTGCTCGTGTTTATGGAGAACCGGATCGATAAAAGCCTCACGAACATCGGGCTCTCCCCCGTTTTTAATCCGCCGCCGGGGGATGTCTGGAAGATGCACTGGTTTGATGAGGAGATCGGGGCCACCTCCCACGACGACTTCTTCGCTAAGCGCCCCGTCGACTACTCCAAGTTCACCCAAGCCATTAATAGCGATAATCTTTTTTAGGGAAAGACGACGATGCGAGAACGCTACTGGTGGTTGAACGAGGAATCGCGTACCGTCCTCGCGCGCGGTTACCTCCTCCCCGGCGAAGCGCCCGAGAATGCCGTTGACCGGGTTGTCGGCGCGGCGGCGGCGCGGCTTAACCGGAAGGATTACGCCTCGCGGTTCCGGGACCTGATTGAGTATGGGTGGATGTCGCTGTCGACGCCGATCTGGTGTAATATGGGCACGGAGCGCGGGCTACCCATCTCCTGTTTTGGGCTGACGATCGATGATTCGATCGAGTCGATTGCCGACTCGCTGACCGAGGTCATTACGCAGACCAAGGTCGGCGGCGGGACGAGCGCCTACTTCGGGAAGATCCGGCCCCGGGGCTCCCCGATCACGAACAACGGCCAATCGGGCGGCTCGGTCTCGTTTATGCGCCTCTACGACACGGCCATCGCCGTCGTCTCTCAAGGCACGACCCGCCGGGGGAACATGGCCGTGTACCAGGACATCGATCACGGCGATATCGCGGAGTTCCTCAATATCAAGGACGTCGGCAACGACATCCAGAACCTCTTCTTCGCCGTTAATATCCCGGACGCCTGGATGGCGGAGATGATTGATGGGGATAAGGAGAAGCGGAAAATTTGGGCGCGGGTCCTAGAGTCGCGCCGGACGAAAGGGCTCCCCTACCTGCACTTTGTCGATACGGCGAACCGGATGGCCCCGGCGGTTTACCGNGAGGAGGGGAAAAGGATACTTGCGAGTAACCTGTGCTGTGAAAGATTGAGTTGCCGGCCTCGGCGGAGGAGAGNTTNGTTTGTTGTCTCTCNTCGATGAACCTCGAATTGTATGAGGAGTGGAAGGGGACGGANGCCGTCGCGACGGCTATCTATTTTCTCGATGCCGTGATGTCGGAGTTTATTGCTAAAGCGAAACACATCCGCCATCTCGACCGGGCCGCCCGCTTCGCCGAGCGCCATCGCGCCCTCGGGCTCGGGGTTCTCGGCTACCACTCCTACCTCCAAAGCCGCGCGATCCCGTTTGAGTCGATGGCGGCGAAAAACCTGAATGTGGAGATTTTCGCTGAGTTAAAGAGTGAGGCGTTGGCCGCGAGCCGCCGCCTGGCCCTGGAATATGGGGAACCGGCGCTCTTAAAGGGGCGCGGGCTCCGTAATACCACCCTTCTCTCCGTCGCCCCTACAACCTCATCCTCGTCGATTCTCGGCCAGGTCAGCCAGGGCATCGAGCCCCTCTCCTCGAACTACTTTAAGGTCGGGCTCGCGAAGGGGAACTTTATCCGGAAGAATAAGTGGCTTGAGCGGTTACTAGAGGAGAAGGGGAAGAATACGGCGGAGACCTGGGCTGAGATCATGAACGCCGACGGCAGCGTCCAGGGGTTAGCCTGTTTAACGAAGGAAGAGAAGGAGGTTTTCCGGACCTTCAAGGAGACCTCTCAGCTCGAAATCATCACCCAAGCCGCCATCCGTCAGCGTTACATCTGCCAGGGGCAATCGCTAAACCTTAATATTCCGCCGACGGTCGACCCGAAGGAGATTAACCGGTTGTATTTAAAGGCCTGGGAGCTAGGGGTGAAGGGCCTCTACTATCAGCGGAGCCAATCCGTCGCCCAGGACTACATTCGCATCTTAAATTGTGCGGCGTGTGCCGCTTAGCGGGCCGCGAGCGGGTGGGGGGAAGGGAGCGGGGTCGGAGAAGCGAAGACGAGCGG
>AP72_2010_repI_A10DRAFT_1000112_pt1 | contig 12883 bp, 14 predicted proteins | sample AmaPasreplicIA10_FD_9194 | JGI IMG/M metagenome (IMG submission 9194) | reverse complement strand
CATGCTCGGTGGATCGCAGCGGCAGGTTCGGTCATTTCGCCTGCGCTGCTGGTGTCTGATCTCGGGCGCCCAGAACGGCTCCTGGCGATGCTGCGCGTTTTCAAAATTCAAAGCCCAATGTCGGTCGGAGTTTGGACGCTAGTGGGGTTCTCGACTGGCGCAGCTGCTGCTGCCTTTGCTGAAATCTTGCGCGGACGGTATGGATCGTCCCTTCCCATACGAGTGCTGGAAAGCGCAGGACAAGCAGCGTCACTCGCTTTCGGATTGCCGTTTTCGAATTACACGGGAGTCTTGATCGGCGCGACTGCTGTGCCTGTGTGGAACCGGAACGCCTCGACCCTTCCGTTGCACTTTGGGGCTTCGGGACTTGGAGCGGCCGTTGGGCTTCTTGAGTTGCTGGGGCATCGTAAGAATCGTGCGCTGCAGGCGCTCGGATTGGGTGCAGCTTTCATTGAGACTCTGGAAGGAGCCAGCATCGAGTTACAACCTGATGCAGCTTTCGATCCGCTCAAGCACGGCCCAAGCGGATTCGTTACGCGTGCTGGAGGCGCACTCGCCGGCCCTGTATCTCTGGCATTGCGCACCGCGAGTTTGCTGACGACCGGAAAGCGATCCGCTTCCCTCAGGCGTTGGGCATCGTGGTCCTCAATTGCTGGCTCACTCTTCACGCGTATCGCATGGATGTATGCCGGACGCGTATCAGCACGAGACTGGAAACTGCCTTTAGCGTTGGAGGAGCAGCGCTCCGGAAAATCAGCATCACCGGCACGAAAGCGTGAACCCGTCGAAGGTTACGAAGATCAGTCCAAACAATCGCGGAACCTAAATACACAGAAAACCGGAGATTAGTGGGTTACTGCTGGGTCTATAAAGTGAGTTATGGCAGACAAAAAGGATCCATTGGATGAGCGATCACCCGAACTAAAGAGTGATCTGGAAGCGCAAAAGGACGAACTCGGAACCGACCCGCGACAGGTTGGCGCGAAGAGCGCTGGCCAGTCGGCAAGTTCGTTGGGGCTTTCAGATCAGGCTGATGCGACCGAAGATTCGGTCGAAGACCTCGCGGATACCGATCAGGCCGTTGAAGCCGCGGCGATCGAGGGCGTGGAAGACGCAGCCGACCATCCGGAACGCCCGACGCATACTCATGAAGAATACGGGCGGCCTGGCGATGCGCCTCCGAAAAAACGTTCGGACGAGGCTGCGTAGACCCACTCTTTTAGGGAAATAACCACGCTATTGAGTTCGAAATTCGCTTTTAATGCCGAGTCCGGAGCATTTCGGGCAGGTACACCGAAACTCCTGATTGGTCGGGAGGGCCAAGTGGCCACAGCTATCACACATGTACCAGCCATTTGCCCCGTGGCGTGGGTTCATTAATCTGAATTCCCGNTCCTCGACGCAATAAGGACAACGTACTGCCTTGGACGATTCGGCGTGATGAACTCTTGACTGCATCCGATGGTTTCTTGAATCAACCGGTCTGGTGACGCAAAAGCTAAACGCTCGAAACCTACAAGCGAGCAAGGGAGTTCTTCCGAAAGAAACTACACCGGGGCATGATCTTCGTAGCGCGCCAAATTACGCCATTCTCTAATCCACAAGCAGGCACTAAGAAGGCAATTTAGCCGAACTCTTGCCGGCACAGGAACATACAGGGAGTCGAACGCGAAAATGCGAATCCTCGCCGTAGATCGAGAAATCGGTATCCACGTAGTCCATCCACTCTCCGCACAGTGGACAGACCCTTCGACCGGCCTGTGAATTTGCGGTTGCCTTCAGGAAATTCTTGATCTCCTGTTTGAGATCGCTATGGTCCTTGCGCCTCGCATCAGGGAGAGAAAGCGGTTCCATCTCACCGCCAGAGCACAAACTTTTCATAGGGAACTTCTTGAAAACACTGTAGCAGCAAATCGCGACTTGAGAATGCGCCAAGGCACGCCAAACATATAGGGCATGAACCGAAGGTTTTGAGGGATTGGCGCACTAGATTACTGAGGGGGCTAGTCGAAATCAACTTGGCGTTTGACTTTCACCTCCGAGACTCGTTTTCCAATCGGAAACCCTACGCAGACTCGGGACATCTCAGAGAGCGTGGTGTCAAGGAACCGACATATCCGGACAGAAAAGCCCGCGGCGAGGCCAAGCATGGCTGACCTAATTGAGCCGCGTGAGCGGATGAACCGAGCCAGCGGGCAATTCCTCAAGATCGATCTGGAAACAGCATTGACATTTGTAACGAGTGCCCGAGGGACCAACGATGCCGCTCGACGGTTACGTAACATACGGTCGGCTCGAAAGGCATATGACACGGTGATCAAGCTCAGCCGAAAGCTGCGACCACCAGACGACGATATCCAGGCAATTAATGGGATGCTTGAGGAACTCAAAACGAAACTGGCTGATCTGGGCGAGGTTTTCTAGGCAATCTTTTTCTTGTCCGGTTCGAACTGCAGCGACTCGAGTTCCGCATCGCGATGGAAAATCATCTCGCGAATCAAGCGCGCGTTTGAGGCATCGGCCGCGGATTGGTCGAGCAAACGTGAGGACATCGAACGACTTGTCCCCATCCCCTCGGCAACCCGACGGCCCAATGCGGCTTTCTCCTCCAACGCACGAACCGCGGCCCAAAGCGCACTTTCTGAGGCCATCGAGATCTCCTTGGTCAGACTTTCCGTTCCATAGGAATGACCCACGCGGCACCGAAAACGCACCATCTTGTCATCTTTGAGTTCCCATAACACACCGTGGCACTCAGGACATGCGAAGACGGAGGGCGCACCTTCACCTTCCTCGGAATAGGCCACGTCCTTGTTCTCGTCCGGTTGTTCCGGGGCAACGGATGCGGCGTCTTTCTCGTTTTCAATTCTCTGATTTCGTCCGTTAGACTTTCGCCGAGAAGAGATTTTCTTCGCCATGGCTGATTCGACTTCCTGTGCATTGACAAGTTTCAGGATTGTTGGGCCGATGTCGCGAGCGGGCAGTAAGTAATTGGGTTCGACGTATTCAAGCGCTTGCTTTGGCATTTCCTTCCACATGGCATCATTTGGATCCTGCACAATGGTGATGCCACCCCGGCGTTTGATAGCGTACAACCCTGCGGAACCATCATCCTGAAGACCACTCAGGATGACACCTACCACACGTGGGCCGTATTCGCGAGCGGCTGTGCGAAATAGCGGATCGATTGCGGGGCGGTGGCGATTCTCTCTCGGACCGCGCAGACCGCGAACTTTACCATTCTCAATGGTAAGGTGATGGTCGGGACGGGCAACATAGATTTGTCCGCGCTGAATATCTTCCGCATCAAGCGGACTCGTCGCTTGCAGCGATCCAATCCTGGATAGCAGCTGCGCCAACATTCCAGGAGATTCAGGCGTAACATGCACAACGACGAAGATGGATCCTGAAAAATTGGCGGGCAGATCGCGGACGATTGTACTCAAGGCTTCAATCGATCCCGCCGAACCGCCGATGACGAAAATGTCTCTAGGCTGCAATCGATCGCCCCTTGGCTGTGGGCCGACTTCTTAGCGACAGTGCTCAGGTTGGAGACTTTTTTGGAGGGCTTGGTTGCACCAAAATACGCAGCGAGTCAAGGACAGCAAGGGGCAATCAAACGGGTCCTGAAGGTTAAGGGCAGCAAAGGCCAAGTCAATCGAGCCGCGTCATTTTCTTCTTGCGTTTCCCGGAGCCAAGAGATCACTGATATCCAGGAGCGTAATAACGACGCCATCGATCTTATTCTCGAGCGTGCGATAGGGAGTGATACGAAGCTTGTAGGCCTTGCCGTTACGGGCGGATACCTGTTCGGTCCGCATTGTGATATCACGCATGACGTCAAGCATCCAGCGCTCGAGCTGCGGCACTTCGATGTTGAGAGACAGATGCGTGAGCGCCTTACCAACATCGTGACTGGAAAAGCCGAACACGCGCTCGGCCTCAGGAGTAAAACGCCGAATGTGGAGATCTTCGCCGAGCATGACAATGGGAATGGTCGCACTGTTAAGGATGTTAATCAGATCGTTACTGAGCTGCGCCAGTTGCTGATTGCGATGCTGGATCTCTTCATTGACAGTGTTCAACTCCTCATTCGCAGATTCGAGTTCCTCTTTTGAGGTCTGGAGTTCCTCATTCGTACTTTGCAGTTCCTCGTTGCCTGATTGAATTTCCTCGTTAGCAGACTGCAATTCTTCATTCGTAGCTTCCTGAGCTTCGATGATGGACTGCAGATACTCCTTGGTGCTGGCGAGCTCCTGCTTTAATTGGGAAATTTGAACCTCTTTGGCGTCCGCCGCCTCTTTGGTAGATTGGCGCGTAACCGGCTTGTGCTCGGGGAGTTTGGGGGCTGCTTTCTCTTCGAACAGGACCAGGAAGTGCCGTTGATCGCGTGCGGGAGTTCGAAACGGAACAATTTCGAGCCGCACAACGGCTGAATCTTCCCCATCTTCGAGGACGACACCGTCTGTGGATACGGGAACTGCATTCTTGCGGGCTTGTTCCATCAGCGTTCGCAACTCATAAAGGAGCCCGGAACGCGCCATCTTCAGCAGGTTCAGACTAGCGCGGCCAGTCGGGAGTTCAAGGTAGCGACTCGTCCGCCCACGGCTTTGGAGGATTTCCAAATCATCGTTCACAACAACGGCGGAAGGAACATACTTCGTCAGTAAAAGTCGGTCTGCTTCGCGCTGCACGTCGGCCGGGGTCTTGGCGATTTCTTCTTCCTTCCCCTGAGCGTGTGGTTTCTCTTGACGTCCTTCGGCTTTTTCGTGAGCGCTAATGGTAAGCCCAAAGGTGACTGGAGACGGAACAGCCTTCTTTTGGTAGATTTTGCTCTTCCTGTCCACAAGATCAAAAATCTCGGCTCCCGATCCCAACAAGCCTTCTGTATTACCCACCAGCAGAAATCCGCTTGGTTTCAGTGCATAGTGAAAAATGGGTATGACTTTCTTTTGCAATACGGGGCTCAGGTAGATAAGGACGTTGCGGCAGCTGATCAAATCCATCCGCGAAAAGGGCGGATCGCTAAACACATTTTGCCGCGCAAAGACGCACATGTCACGAATGGATTTAGAAATCTGGTATCCGCCCGGGACTTTGTGAAAAAAACGCCGCAGGCGGACTTCGGACACTTCACTAGCGATACTTTCCTTGTAAATCCCAGTGCGCGCCCTATGAATGGCATTTTCACTAAGGTCGGTGCCGAATATCTGAATCGGGACTTCCACACGAAGTTCGGAAAGTGTCTCGACCACTGAGATCGCGTGCGAATATGTCTCCTCGCCGGTCGAGCAACCGGGTACCCAGACGCGCACAGGATCAGAAGGCGAACGAGCGCCGAGAATCTTTGGATAAACAACCCGGTTCAGGCTCTCGAAGACCTCGGGATTACGAAAGAAGCTGGTCACGTTGATCAGCACATCGCGATACAAAGCTTCAATTTCCTGCGGATTCCGATGCAGCAACTTGACGTAGTCGCGCAGCTCATTGACGTGGTTGATGTTCATTCGTCGCAAGATGCGCCGCCGGATCGTGGCGACTTTGTAATCGACAAAGTCAACTTTGCTGTAACTTTTCAAAAGCTTGAAAACATCTTTCATTAGGCGGTCTTTTCCATCGAATGCATCGCTGGAAATTTCCTGGGGAGAAGGTTGCTTCTGAAGACGAATGAGTTCCTGGGCGATGCGGTCCGGCGGAAGAACGTAGTCGACCACACCGGAAGCGACGGCGCTGTTGGGCATGCCGTCATATTTGGCAGACTCCGCGTCCTGCGCAAAAGTGATTCCAGCGCTGTCTTTGATAGCGGCTAAGCCCAAAGTGCCATCGTTCGCCGTTCCCGACAAGATCACGCCAATCGCATTCGCCGATTGATCATCCGCGAGGGATCGAAAAAAACTGTCAATCGGCATGTGATGGCCCCGTCCGGCTTCTCTCCGAACAAGGTGTAAGACTCCGTCCGAGATTGTCATGTCGGAATTCGGAGGCAGAACGTAGACCGTGTTCACGGTGACGCGGATGTCATCGGCAGCCTGTATTACCGGCAGGCTTGTGGTCCGCGATAACAGTTCGACCATTGCGCTCTCGTGAGTTGGATCGAGATGAGGGATAAATATCAGGGCTATCCCAGGCTCAGGAGGCAGGGCGCGGAGGAGGTTGCTGAAGGCTTCAAGCCCGCCCGCAGAAGCCCCGATGGCTACAATGGGAAAACTGGCGGTCGAAGCGCTCGCGCTCGTCGCAATTTGGCGATCCTGCTTCTGCGTGCGCACCTTTTTCTTTTTCTTTGGCGCCTTCTTCATGCCTTACTCCAGGGCCGGGGTGGGGAACCTTGAAACGGTAGCATTCTAGCGCAACCGGCGCTGGTAGAGGCAAGAAAGGAGTTCAAGAGCGGCGGTCGGTCGGCAATTGTCCTTGCAGAATCAGCATTCAAAACCAGCCCTGCCGAGCAACTGTTTTTCCTAGTGCGCCAACTCGAAATCCGCGAGGTTTACTCAATTCCCAATTTCGATAGATTGCTCGACGGCCTTGCCAAGACGGCCTTGCTGCCTCGTGTAACGATGGGACGCTGAATCAATTCCGGATGTTTAACCATCGTACGGATTAGCGGATCATCATCCAGATTCTGACCCGCGACATATTGCTGATAAGCGGGTTCGTTCTTGCGGAGCGCGTCCTGCGGCTTTAATCCCGCGTCTCGGAGTAGACGTTTAAGTTCATCCGACGAGAAAGGCTTCTTTAGGTATTCGATGCTCTCGAATTCGATTCCCTGTTCTGTCAAGATCCTCTTGACCTCGCGGCATTTGGTTCAGGTCGGCTTCTCGTAAAGAACAACTTTGGCAGTGTCGTTGGTTTTCATGTTGCCTCAATACTGCCACAGAAAAGGCTGGATTTGTTCCGTATTCCCGCAAGAGATACAAGTTGGGCTTGTCTGGCCACTCGCAATCTCTGCTACACTCTCGCGCATGAGCACTCTTACAAGGCGGCAATTCGTCGGACGATGTGCCGGGGCAGCGGCCGGGGCGTGGATGTTGTCGCATGAAACAATGGCGGCCAGTTCCCAGCCGTCAGTTCAATTTCCTTCATATCCGCGAGAGCGGGTTGCGGTCGCAGCCTATCCATTTCGTGAATTTATTGTGGGGTGGAAGGGATGGGATGGCAACACTCCGAGCAAGGTTCCGCGAGAACGGCAGATGGAGTTGAAGGCATTTGCGGCTCATGTAGCGGAGAAGTTTAACGTTCATCACATTGAGCCGTGGAGCCCTGTCTTTCCCTCGACGGATCCGAAATATCTCGACGAATTTCGGCTCGCCGTCGCCAAGGCAAAATCGTCGGTCGTCGATATCGCAGTCGACGGGCGCCATAGCCAATATGCGACCGATGCGGGCGAGAGGAAAGCATCAGTTGAAGCGACGAATCATTGGATCGACGTCGCGGTCGCCCTCGGTTCGCCGAGTATTCGCACCCACATTGACGGCAGCAAGGATTCCAAACCAGATGTGAAACTGGCGGCGGATACACTGGCGCGGAATGCCGAATACGGTAGCAAGAAGAATGTAGTGGTACATCTTGAGAACGACAATCCAATCAGCGAAGACCCGTTCTTCATTGTTCAGGTAATCGAAAAAGTGAACAGTCCATGGCTGCGCGCGCTACCGGATTTCGGAAATTCGCTCGCCGCCCACGACGAAGCATTCCAGGATCGCGCGATGGACGCAATGTTCGCCCACGCTTATGGGATCTGCCATGTAAAGGACGGCGAAGTAGATGAGCAAGGAAAACCCTCGCGAGTCGATTTGGCCAAGGCGTTTGCCGCTCTGAAGAAGCACGGCTACAAGGGCTACTGCTCAATCGAGTATGACGCGCCAGGAGATCCTTATAAGCCGACGGCAGAGTTGATTGATAACACGATCAAGTTTCTTTCGTAGTCGGACGAGATCTGATTCGACAGATCGGTTGGATGGAGCCTGCACCAAGCAGGAACTCTTCGCATGGGAAATGATGCAAGAAAATCGTGACCAACAACTTCGGCCAGACACACGATGTCGCGAACCTTTATGCGTGTGCTGCCAGCGTATTTTTGAATTGCACCGACAAGACGACCACCATCAGCATCATGGCATTCACGCTCCGGAGCTCGGAGCACCTCATCGATAACTTTCGCCGTGGTGAGCATCGCAGCGCGTGAGCGAAAACGAAAGCAGTGCCGCGCGGAATCCGACACCCATCAATTTCGATCGTTGGTGTGAGTTGGCATGGGTCTTCCTGAAATTGGGAACCATCAGCTTTGGCGGTCCCCGCTGCCCACATTGCGATGATGGAGACCGAGATTGTCACAAAGAAACGGTGGGTCACCCGTCAGCAATTTCTGGACATGCTCGGTGCCGCCAATCTTGTTCCGGGACCGACCTCCACCGAGACGGCGATTACCGTTGGCTTCGCGCGTGCTGGGTGGCCAGGTTTGTGTCGGTGGTTCCCTTCTTCACTCCGGTTGTCTGGTGCTGCTTCGGGGTCTCTGGCTGCTGGCGCTCTAGTTCTGCGCCCATCCGTCGGGCAAATCGGACTCTTCTTCCTGAAGGTGGGGAACGTGCTTTACGGCGGCGGATACGTTTTGCTGGCGTTTCTGGAGCAGGGGCTAGTTCGACAACATACATGGCTTACACGCCAGCAGTTGCTCGATACTGTGGCTATCGGGCAGTTCACTCCCGGCCCAGTCCTTTCGACCGCAACCTTCATCGGATATATTCTTGGCGGCGTTCCCGGGGCGGTGGTTGCGACTGTCGNAATCTTCTTGCCGTCGTTTTTCTATGTTGCACTACTGGCCCCTGTGCTTTTCCGATTGCGTCAGTCTGACTGGATTGCTGCTTTTCTTGATTCGGTAAATGCATGTGCCGTGGCATTGATGGGTGGAGTGACACTGCGGCTTGGAGCGGATGCACTGCATGGGTGGCGGACCTGGATCGTCGCGGGCGCCGTCTCTGGCAGTGTTGTTACGTTGGAAAGTGAGCCCCGGGTGGATCGTTCTGGGGGGCGGAATCACAGGATTGTTGTTGGCTGTTCGTTAAAGAACAAAACTTGGAGGAGAATATGACCTTACGCGGAATTGGATGTGCAGTACTACTTTTGGCGTTCTCAATCGGAGCCGCAGCACAAGACCGCAAGTTCATCGTGAACCCGAGGCCGGCGGATACGAAGGCCCTGCCTTTCAGCGATGCCGTCCTGGTTGGCAACACACTCTACATTGCCGGACACATCGGGCTTGATCCCAAGACTAGTCAGGCGCCGGCTGATCCTGAGCAAGAGGCGCATCTGGTCATGGATGGCGTCAAAAAAACAGTAGAGAACGCCGGGCTGACTATGGACGATGTTGTATCGCTACAGATCTTCTGCACAGATCTCAAGCTTTATGAAACCTTCAACAATGTCTACAAGACCTATTTTCACGGCGACTTCCCCGCCCGGGCCTTCATCGGTACCGACAAAATACTCCGGAACGGGCATTACGAAGTGTTGGGGATAGCGGTGAAACGATCACACTGAAATGAAGTTGTTCGTTTTTTATTCGCCCATGCGTGCCTTTTGTGGTAATTGTATAAAACCATGCGAAAGGCCGTTGCTCACTTGAAGAAGTGCGATCCGGTTCTGCGCGCGATCATCGAGCGCGTTGGGCCGTGTCGCATGGAGTTTGGTCCGGCGCAGTTTTGCAGCCTGGCGGAGGCGATCGTCTATCAGCAGTTAAATGGCAAGGCCGCGGTGACGATTTTCAGGCGCTTTGTAGCGCTCGCTGGGGAACCTCTCACGCCAGAGGGCATACTTAAACTGAGCGACGAACAACTGCGAAACGTTGGTCTCTCGAAGCAGAAATCTTCTTACCTGAAGGATCTCGCCACCAAGACGGCGGCTGGGATGCTGGATTTCTCCCAGCTGCCGGCATTATCGGATGATGAGGTGATCGAGCATCTGACTCAGGTGAAGGGCATCGGTGTCTGGACAGCGCACATGTTCCTGATCTTCAGCCTCCGACGCCCGAACGTGCTGCCCACCGGCGACTACGGCGTGCAGATGGCTCTCAAGAAGCACTACAGGAAGCGCAAGCTGCCGAAGCCGAAGGATATGGAAAAGATCGCCCGCGCATGGGAACCCTATCGCAGCATCGCCTGTTGGTATATGTGGCGTAGTTTGGACATCAAAACCCTTTAACCACAGGGAACACGCGGGATCGCAGAGGCGCGCCTGTGCCCCTGCAATGCTCGTGTGATTTAATGGTGTCAATGCCTGACACGAAAATACGCGTGCTGGTGGCCAAGCCCGGTCTGGACGGGCATGATCGCGGTGCAAAAGTCATAGCCCGAGCACTGCGCGACGCCGGCATGGAAGTCATCTACACCGGACTCCGACAAACTCCAGAAATGATTGTTACGGCCGCATTGCAGGAAGACGTTCAAGTGATCGGACTTTCGATTCTTTCCGGCGCACATAATGCTATCGTGCCGCGCGTGATGGACCTGCTGCGGCAGAATAAGATGGACGACGTGATTGTGTTGGTGGGCGGCATCATTCCAGACCAGGACATCGATGGTCTTAAGAAGGCAGGCGTGGCGGCGATCTTCCAACCCGGCACAGCGATGGACGATATCGTTCAATTCATACGCAAGAATGTTAAGGGGCCCGGCGTGCCGGCGGTCGGGTAAGTGGGGCATGGACTCGGTCCGCGCCAGTAAAATCCTCTCTCAGAGTGCCGGCCCTGCTCCGTGGTACTGGCAAACTTTTCCGGCATTTGAATCCCACTCTCGACAGCGCTTCGTGTGGACTCACCACGGAACCGAAGGGCCGGTGGCACATCTGGTCACTCTCGCCCTTCAGCAAGATGGTGCAAACGTCCGGTTGGCGCTAAACACCTACTGCCGCCCGTTCATAACTCCGACGAACCTTCTCGGGATATGGTGCCCCGAAGGCCGGAACCTTCGGCTCGTATGCTTCAATCCGGATCAACTGAAAGAGTTTGATGTGGCTGAGGTGGCGGGATGGTTCAAGCAGTCTTCCGAACGAATCTACTCGGCGACAGCGCCTGTTGCTGATTTCGAGGTCTCGCTGTCATTGCCAGCGGGGACACACCAAATTGAAGTCCCAGCGGAATTCAAAAACGTGGACGAATTGATCGCTCCGACCAGCTACAAGGCGATGAGTCCCGACGACCCAGCTTTCGCTCTGTTCATCTTCTACCTACAAGCTGGGCTCGTGGAAGTTCTGCCCCAGAAGTGGTTCACGGCGGCGCAGTACCAAGTGGGTCAGCAATGGATCACCCGAGCGGCACGCGATCCAGATTCGCAGCGGATTTTGGGGGACTGTTTTGGGGTCGGCACTTTCTTGCTGGAAGAAGACGGCATTCGATTGGCAGAGTGGGTGGAGCGAACCTGAGTCGCCCTCTCCCGGTTCCATCCTTGGATTCATGTCGCAGACCTCGTTCAGGATCGAAGAGCACCCAGGCATTTGTGTCATACGCCTGCAATCGGAAGATGGCACGAATCGTTTGACGCGAAACTGCGTGATGTCTTTGACGGAAACTCTGCGCGATCTGGCGCCACATTGCCGAGGATTGATCATCGCGGGCAACAACCGATTCTTTTCGGCCGGTGCCGAGTTAGAGGAAGTCTCCGCCCTGACGGGACCGAACGCCTTTGAATTCGCGAAACAGGGCCAGGCTTTAATGAATGTTGTACAAAACCTCCCTGCTCGCGTGTACGCGGCGATATCTGGATATTGCATGGGCGGCGGTCTAGATCTTGCGCTTTCCTGTCATCGGCGGATTGCAGCATCCAATGCCGTGTTTGGGCATCGGGGAGCGGCGTTGGGACTAATGACGGGCTGGGGCGGAACGCAACGGTTGCCACGATTGATCGGCAAGGGACGAGCGCTGGCGATGTTTATCGCTGCCGAAAAAGTTCACGCAGTGAGGGCTTTGGAGATCGGCCTGGTCGATGCGATTGCCGAGGACCCTGTTGCGGAGGCTGTTCTAAGAATTCGAGGGTGATAGGCAGAAGTAATCGGTGGTCTGCCGCATTGCGCGCCTCTACCCGGCTGGTATACCGTAAACAGTCCACTTCTTCCACCATGGCTGACCGCAACGAATCTCTGACAGCAAACGGGTCTCCAGCCGGTTCCGTGCTGGCGACCAATGTGGATCCTACCTCCGCCCGCTTTGAAGCCAATATGCGTTTTCTGGCCGATCTGATGTCCCAAGTGCGCAACGAAGCAGAAAAGATCTGCGAAGGTGGTGGGACGAAAGCGATTGAAAGCCAGCATTCAAAAAAAAGACTAACCGCGCGCGAGCGCATCGGGCTGTTAGCTGATCCCGGGACATTCTTTGAATTGGGCTTATACGCTGCCCATGAGATGTATAGCGAGTGGGGCGGAGCGCCGGCCGCGGGGGTTGTCACCGGGATGGCGCGCGTACAGACTCGGCTGGTGATGATCATCGCCAACGATGCGACAGTCAAAGCCGGCGCATTCTTCCCGATGACATCGAAGAAGGTCATTCGGGCGCAGAACATAGCGATCGAAAACCACATCCCCACAATTTACCTTGTCGATTCAGCAGGCGTTTTTCTGCCATTACAGGAGGATGTCTTTCCAGACACAGACGATTTTGGTCGAGTGTTCCGCAACAATGCGGTGATGTCGGCTATGGGAATTCCTCAGATCGCCGCAATCATGGGAATGTGCGTTGCGGGCGGAGGGTACCTGCCGGTTATGTGCGATCACGTGCTCATGACAGACGGCAGCGGGTTGTTTCTGGCGGGCCCGGCGCTGGTACAAGCCGCAATTGGACAGAAGGTCTCCGCCGAGGATCTGGGCGGCGCAGCCATGCATTCTGCGATCAGCGGGACGG
>AP72_2010_repI_A10DRAFT_1000110_pt1 | contig 12940 bp, 13 predicted proteins | sample AmaPasreplicIA10_FD_9194 | JGI IMG/M metagenome (IMG submission 9194) | reverse complement strand
AAAATAAAAGGAAACATATCAATTTTAATTTTATTTACGAATTAAAAAAAAAAAAAAATACCCGAAGATTAATTATTGAAAGAAAAAATAAACAATACATTATAAGCAAATATTGATTAACTAAAACATCATAAGATAAATCTGTAACTTTGGGCTCCATACCTAAACCTTTTATTATTTTTACCAAAAGATTAATTCATGTTTTACTATTATCATCCCCAGACATAAATTTGGAAACGTTATTTATAGAATCGTTATTATTAATAACATTATTTTTATTTGAAAGTTTATTTAATAAATTATTAAATTCATTAGGATGTTCAACAGCATGATAATAAGTTATTACACCTGTCATTATAGCTCCAACACCAATTGCTGCAGCTCCTTTTTGGAAAATTCCACCTGGCGTTCTTCTTGCTGCAATTAAAGCAGCAGTAATACTTGCTGCTTGGGGTGTACCAGATGGCCATTAAGAATTAGGTATATCCACAGGAACATTTGTAGATTCTGTGGAATTTAAATTTAAATTTAACATTTAATATATTATTAAATAAATCATTTTGTATAATATTTTGTATTAATATACATAAATCTGTGAATATAAAATATAAAATAATAAATAAAGCAAATAAATATATTATGTTTTTTAAAACATAATATCCTACTGAAAAAAGATTAAATTTTGAAGAAGATTTAATTTGATATTTTCTGCAATTACAATATATAGTCGGTTCAATATAAGTTGATTTAAACATAAATATCATATTTTATTACGCTAATTGCATATATAGATTTATATATTATATGAATTTAATTAATTGAATTAAAGTAATGTCTGCAAAAGATTAAATTTAATTTTTCTATACTTGGTATTAAATTTTATAAAAATATAACAAATAAAAATAAAGATTTCTATCTTTATTATAACGTAATAAATATGTTTGTATTTAGTACCAAAACTCAAATAAAATGTCAATAGATTTTTAATTTTGATTAAAAAAATAAATTAATATTAATTAAGAAACTATTTGATAATTTTTAATCTAAAAAATTACAATAATTTAATTATAGATATTAATTATTTATGTTTTCTACCTTTATTCATACCAAATTTAATTTCGCGTATTATTTTTATTCCTTCTAATGTTAAATGTGATTTAACTTTGATTAAATCAGCAACCTCACAAAAATCTTTAAAATCCAAATATTTTACACTTTGTAAAGGATAATTAAAAAAAAAAGGAATGATTTTTTCATAAATATCATTAAATTTATACACTACAAAAGTAGTCTGATTAGACCTTGTAATAGGTTTTTCTATTATACCACAACCTAAATAACTAATAATTTTACTTAACAATAATTCATCTCGCGAATGCTGACTAATTGACATAACTACATCAAAACTTAATTTATTTGGTTTAACGTAAAAACAACCTTCTCCATCTACAAATCCAACTAATCAATTAGGATGTCCTATCTTATCAAAATCAACCACAGACCTTGTTGATCGGATGATGTTAGGAAAAGCTACTTTCAACTCTTTTGATAAACCTTTATTCATTGAAGCTATAATACTTATAATTTTATGTAGCCCTTCTATAGAAGCTTGTACTTTATTATTTAAAAGATTAATAACCAATTTAAATAATAAAAAATCACTTCTTTTTTGAGTTAACAAAGGGTATTTATCAAAATGAGGGATTATTACTTTAGATAACTCATCAAAAGATTGAACACAATAAACTAATTTATTAGGCATATGTTTATATATATTACCTATACCAAAGAAAGTTTGTAAACGTTTTAATAATAAGACGTCTCTTTCATGTAATTCTATTGAAAAAATAGGTAAAATACGTCAACCAACTTTTCTTCTTTTATCTTTTATTATCCTTATACTAAAACTTGATTCCGCATCTGCAAACCTGTAATTCAATAAGGACAAAGTTTAGCAACTGTTCCAGTATTAAAATAGTACTTAATATAAGTATTATTTTTATATCTTTTCATGTAATCATAATTAAATTTAAACATCATATTTATTATTAATAAATTAATAACCTCAATAATATACAGATACAAAAAGAAATAATCACACAACATCAACAAAATGTCAGTATAATATACCTGATTCCAATCCAAGATGGTGATGATCAGTGAAATGATAAGCAAGTAAACGTCAGAAACCTACAGCTAAGAAAGCAGTACCAATTAACACATGTAATCCATGAAACCCGGTAGAAAAATAAAAACAAGAACCATATATTCCATCAGATATAGTAAAAGATGAAACTGTATATTCTATACCTTGTAAAGTTGTAAATAATGCAGCTAATATAATTGTATAAATCAGACCAAACAATGCTCCTTTTCTATTACCTTGTATAACAGAATGATGAGCATAAGTCACTGAAACACCTGAAGATAATAATATTATAGTATTTAATAATGGTAATTCAAATGGATTAATACCATTTATACCCATAGGAGGCCATTGAGCACCTAATTCTATATTAGGAGATAATGAACTGTGAAAAAAAGTTCAAAAAATAGCTAAGAAAAATAAAGCTTCAGAAACTATAAATAAACCTACTCCCAAATTCAAACCTCTTTGTACAGCATTAGTATGATTACCTAAATAGGTACCTTCTGAGATTACATCTCTAAATCATAAAGTCATTGATGCTATTAAATTGAAAATAGCTATAAAGAATAAGTAACCTACAAATAAAAATCCATGCATACTTAATACACCAGTAATTGTAACAGTAAAAAGTGCAGTACTTGTATAAATAGGCCAAGGAGAAGGAGATACTAAATGATAGGGGTGATTTTGAAAAATATTTTTTGTTTTATAAATCATTAATTATAAATATAATTTTAATAAAACTAAGTTCTTTTATCAGAAATAGTAATAGCAATAGCTCCAACCATAGCTAAGAGCAATATAACAGAAACTATTAATAATCATATATTATAAACACTATACATAATATTACCAATACTTGTAATATTTGTAATATCCACTAAAACAGTATCTCAGTTATTACTACTGGCATAATTTATTTGTTGTTTATAATCAATAATATTATAAATACTTTGATTTTGTTCTTGTTTTATAATATAAAACTTTTCAAAAAAAGAGTTATAAAAATAACTCATAAAATTAAATTGTATAGGATTAAAATATACATTTTGACCTAATATATATACAAAAGGTATTATACTTAAAATAGCTAAAGGTAAATAATTATTTGTATCACTTAAAAGTTCTGATATTCTAATATTTATCAACATTAATATAAAAAGAAATAAAATAGATACAGCACCAACATAAACCAATAAATAAGATATACCTATAAAACTTAAACCTATTAATATTAAATAACAAGAAATTGTAGAAAATAATCCAATTAAGAACAAAACAGATACTATAGGATTTTTACTAACGATTGTATAAATTCCAAATAATATACAAATTAAAGACAATATATCTAAAATTTCTACTCAAAATCCATTAGTTTTTATATCAAACATTAAATGCAAATTATTCATTTTCTAGAAAATTAAATCCTCACTTTAAATATTATTTTACAAATAAAATTTATATTTATAAATAAAAAATGAGAACGGAAAACATATATTTATTCAAAATGATTTAAAATTATAAATATAGCTATTTTAGAGACAAATACAGCTATAAACAACATAATATAACTAAATATTAATAAAAAATTACCAACTTTGTTTCATATTTTTAAATAACGACTTAATAAAAAACTTAAAATTTTACCAAAATTATTTTTTGGTAAAATTTTATTATAATCCAAATTTAAAATATACCTACTAATATATATATTTAAAATTATATATAAAAATATCAAAGCACCATACAATACAATATTTATATCGAATAATAAATTCAAAGGATAATCATTCAAATTGTTAAAACTACCATTATCTGAACTTACAAAACAGATAAATTTATTACTTATAAATTTATTATTAGAAGAATTATTATTTAAAACACGAGACATTATGGTAGTAGTACCTTGTACTACAGCCATAGTACCTAAACCAGCCATAATTTTAACTACTGGGGGTCCTCCTACATATTGAGCAACTTTAAATCCGATAGTAGCACCTCCTGTAGCAGATATAGCAGCTGCTAATGCATTAATAGATTTAATATTAAAACCAAGATTTGGATTATTAATATTAACAGTAGCATTACTACCTATATTAATATCTTTATCTACATTTGCTAAACTTAATATAAAATCATTGATTTTATTAAAGTCTAATTCAATATTAAATAAAAAATAAAAAATGAAAAAAAATATAGGAAATAAAATAATTTTTATTTTTGGATAAAACATATTTCTAAATTTAATAAAAAGATTCTTATTTAGAAATTTTAAGTAATTATTTACAATAAGAAAATCTAAAAAAATAGCTAAAAAAAAGAAATCTATAAATAATAAATTATAAGAAGATAATAAACTAGTAATCATAAAAAAAATTAAAGATCCAATTAGGAAACCTTTATTCATTAAATAATAATAAAAAAATATAAATCATAATTTAATAAAATTACAAACTTTATTAAATTTATACAAATATTAAATACATTAATACATTGATATATTTGTATTAAATTATACATATATAATCATATACAAATACATAAATACTATATATAAACAAATATATAAAAAAATAAAATTTATTTATATATATAATATTAACATAAATATAAATTTTACTTTTTTCTATTAAAATTTCAAAATTTACTCAAAAAAATTTTCTAATATATATTTATATTAAAATTAAAAAAAAATGATACACATTTTAGTCCTTAAGATGAATCAAACATCTATACAAATATTAACAATATTCTGCTCTACCTTTGAGCTATAAGAACTAAAAAAAATTTTTTTTTTAGGAAGAAAAGGAATTGAACCTTTGATAGCTAAAAGCCATTGAGTTTACAGCTCAACCCGTCAACCAACAAACGGACCCTTCCTTTTAAAAACAAAATTATTAGTAAAAAAATTTTTTTGGAATTGAACCAAAATAAATAAATTTACTTTATACAAAAAATAACAAGCATAAATAACCATATTAAAATTTTATTATGATTAAATACATACCTTTATACAGCTTATTATTTTTACTTTTTAATTTTTTCATTTTAAGAAAATTACTTACATTAAGAACCTCGCCACTTTTACCTTTATTATCTTTAAATATAGTTTTAATATTTGAAACTAAACTTGAGTAAATAATAAATAGTTTACCTGTAAAATATTCCACAAATTTTTATTAAATTTTTTTGTATTTTTCATAGCCTATATCTGGATTTGAACCAGACTATTTTACAATATTGTAAAATAATATTCCATAACAGGCTTTGTGTATATTTATATATACACTCTTGTGTTAAATTTTATCCATCCCATGCAAGTTCCCTTACATGAACCTTATTTCGACTTAACACCAATTAAAGTCATACATACGAAAATTACAAATATATACATATATATCAAATTATATTTATTGGTATATATCTAAATTAAACTTATTGCACATACTCCTTTCAGCGCCTGACGAGTGGTTAGTACCTAACTGAGATATAATTCACCGTGACGTGGTGATTCACGATTACTAGTAATTCCTTATTCATGTAATCGAGTTACAGATTACAATCCATATTATAACCAACTTTCAGGATTAGCTCCATTTCACAATATTGCATCCTTTTGTAAAGATATATGCAGAACGTCTATAGCCCACAATATTTAGGTCATGATGACTTGTCTTAGTCCCTCTTATCTAATCCAATATAGCGGCGAACCACTTTATGTAAACAAATAAAGCGAGGGTTTTCGTTAATTAAAGGAGTTAACCAGATCTCACGACATTAACTGACGACAGCCGTGCAACGCTTGTAATAATTTAATATTATACAAATTGTGGTAAGGTTTTTCGCGGATTATCGAATTAAATAGTTGAGATAGGTAGGCTCTCTCGAGCTTTCCCCCTCTTAGAACCGTACGTGCGACTTTCATCGCATACGGCTCAAACAGAAATCTTCAGTTTTATTAACTTAGCAGCCATCGCCGCAAACAATAATAATTTTTATATTAACATACTCAATAAAATTAACATATTTGTTAGATTCTGCCGATAATTAAGTCAGCCAACTTTCGTTGAAGTAAAAAAAATAAATAAATATATTTTTACTTATTTATTAATTGACATAATTTACTTATTCAATTCCTCTTTAATAATATTTTCTATTTTATTTATACCTTCTTTGTTTAAATGTTTTTTTTCTTTTATTATTTTTGCTACCAAACAAAAATAGTAAAAACTTTTAGATTTATAACTAATTAAAGGATATTTATTAAAAAAAGGAATTATTATATTATCAATGTTAGTAAAACTAGTTACTTTAAAATCTCCTGCTAATCCATCTTTTCTTACGGAATAATTTCCACAATTAAAGAAATTAATAAAATGTTTCAACAAATCTTTATCTCTAATGTGTTGAGTAATAGTAAATACTAATCTTACAAATCCATGATGTTGATCTGTTTTTTTATAAACACCTTTATAAAAATTACCTTCTGCTTCTGTAAAACCTAGCATTCAAAATGGATTTATACTAGATTTCAAATCACAATATTTATATCATCTTTTAACAGGTATAACTTCAAGAAATATAGATTTAAGATTAGAAGATAGACCTCTATTTAAAGAAGCTTTTATACATACAATGTTTTTTAAATCAACTATACTCAAAGATCCTTTATTTAAAATATGAATCACTTGTTTAAAAAGTTCAAAGTCATTTCTTTTATCTGTTAATAAATTATATTTATCAAAATGAGGAATTATATGTTTAGTTAAATTTTTAATAGAACTTACTTTATATCGCATCATATTTTTACCATGTTTATATATATTTCCTATACCAAAAAATTTTAAAAATCCTTTTAATATATGTAAATCTCTTACATCTAAGGCTATCTCAAAACTTACAGTAACAATATAACCAATAGAACGACTTTTATCTTTATTTATGGAAATAGTTCAGCAACCTTCTCCATCTACAAATCCTGTAATATATCAAGGACTTAAGACAGGCACAGATTTAAAATCAAAATTGTTAAGATTTTTATTTTGTATAATATTTTTTGTAACTTATTTAATCAATTAAAAATAACCAAAATATTTTAAACATTTAATAACATTATTCGCAGGAGAATAATAGAGAGGTGTTAGCACCCTATTAAAACTTACTTTCATGACAAAGAGCCTTCTGAATAAATTGTTATATTATACTTAAAATATGCATAAAATAGATATATCACTTTTTATTATTATTATGCATATAATAAAAAGAATTGAAAATATAATATATTTATTTATTATATACTTTATCTTAATAAAAAATTTATTTCTATAAAAATATTTAATTAAGCATTTGCTTTTTAATTTCTCCTTTACCCTCTTATTGTTACGATTTTTTGTTAAATATAAATCGCCTCCTTACTAAATAAGGAAATAATAGGGCTTACCGTGTTCAGATATTAACACATTAATTTAAAACTTAGGAGGAGAACTTTATTCCGATGGAATCTGTTTCTCTAAAAGGCTAGTATGTCAAACCTTTTTACAATCCATAATCGTAGCGTTACGGAACGTCATTGTTCTCTTTGCTTTCGCTCTCCATATTTTATATCACACTAGCTCCTGAATATAAAACTTATATACATTGTTATTTAAAACAGGCTACATTGTCTTTGTACCTTCACACTTTATATTACTAACCAGCGTGTACAAATAGTGTTAAGTTGAGAAAAACCTAGTGGAATCTCACCACATTGTTAATATCCGCTTTTCACGTCGTGACACATACTTCACTACTGGTTTCAGAAACGGTCTAATGATTTCAGTTTCAATGTTGCCACATTACTCTTGAGGTGGGATGCTTACACTTTCATTTATATGCTTCGCTCAAGTCGAAGCTTATGACATCCATAATTTTCTGCTTGGACTATTAGGGTATCTAGTTGAGATAGGTAGGCCCTCTCAAGCTTTCCCCCTCTTAGAACTGTACGTGCGACTTTCATCGCATACAGCTCAAACATTATTTACGTTTATTTTACTAATTAATATATTGTTTTCAATTAATATATTGTATATATTTATTTCCTTGTAAAGGTATATTATTTTTATTATCTAATAACATTATTAGACTTTTAATATCTTTTTTACTTGATACAACTAATTGATAGGTTGTTTTTCTTATTTTACCTATATCACGCTTTCTTAATGATCTTTCTAATACATTAGGACTAAAACATAATCTATTTTTTATTAATTCTAATGCTTGTTTATCCGTATGTTCAATAAAAAAATTACATTTATTTTTATTTACATAAAAACAACCTTCACCATTGATAAATCCAATTATTCAATTATCTATACAAAAATTTTTTAATTCATTATCATTTAGTAAATTTACTTGATCAATAATAGACGATAAACTATTGGTTTTATAATCTTGATATTCCTTTAAAGTCTTAAACTCTGTTATATTATTAATAATACCATTTTTTAATAAATTATATCTAATTAATTGATTTTTTGTAATTAATGTATATTTATCAAAAATATTATTTATTAGATATAATAAATCAGACTTTTTATTTACAGCTAAACGACAATCAGGTTTATTTTTGTATTCATATAATATACCTATCCCTAACTTTTCTTTAATATCTTTTAAAATATTCAAATCTCTATTATGTAAAGACAAATGATAGCTATAACCTACATTATATCTTGCAATTTGACCTGAAATTAATACTCTTTTTTTAGGATACATTTGAAAATTACCTTCAGCGTCTGTAAACCCTATAAATCAATATATTCAATTATTATTATTTATCATATTAACTTTATTTATCATTTCTATTTTATTATTTTTTATCTGAATATTCTCTAATTTTTTTAGCAAGATCCGTAGCTAAATCAGTTATTTTAGCTTGTTCTGTATTTTTAATATCATTAATAGCTGATCTTAACTCATATATTTCTGATTTAGAAAAATCGTTACTATTACCTAAAGCCTTCTCTGCTTCTTTTAAGATGCTACTAACTTCGTCAAAATTTTTCTTGCTAATTTCAAGATTACGAGTATTATTTTTAATTTCAAGTAAAATTTCATCAGCTGGTCTACCTTTAATAAAAAAATTTACACCTTTACCTATTAAAGGTGTAAAAACTTTCTCTTGATTACCAGCTTCTAACATACTATCAATTAAAAAAGATGTACCAACTAAACCTAAACCAGCAGAACCTGCTTGACATCCGTATTTTCAACAATAAAGCAATTTACCTGCAGTACCTGCAAGTTTATCTACTGGAGAATTTCTAACATCTAACTTATCACTCTTTAATACTTTAATTCCATAAAATAATTTTATTATACTTATTAATGTAATATACATGAAATGTAATAAAGCAAATAATAAAACTATATAATTAAAGGGATATATAAATAATAAATATTTTTTTGATAAAAATGTTATTATGCATATACCACCTATAATTCTAAAAATACGTATAAAAGGGTGATTATGAATATTAAGGACTTTAGGTGGCAACATTGGAGCATTTCAACCCACTTTTAAACCAATTATAATCCTTTGTAAAATAGTTTTTTTATTTGTATTTTTCATCTTATGACATTATAATTCCTTACTTTAAATATACTTTTCGAAATTATACAATTTCGAAAATAAAGATAAGAACGCACACAAAATAAAATATATATAAGATTTTATATTAATTTAATAAAATTACACAGCGTAAAAATAATTTAATATTAAATAATAAATATTATTTTTTATATTTAAATCATATTATTAATGACAATATTTAGAGATACTATTATGAATAAAAAATTTTAAATCAAGGAAAACTAAAATAAAGAAAAATCAAGTTACTTTTTAATTTTTATTAAATATTATTTTATTTCTATGTCCATTATAATACTTAAAATTTAAATATATACTTATTAAAATAAGAATAAACATAAATAACATCTATATGTAAGTCAGCACTTTTTCAAGTAGGGTATATTCCCTATTAATTCTATTACAGAATTACATTCGCTTTTTACATTATCCCTTTACCTCTAACTTATAATTTATTTTACAATAAATCTTGCAAATACATTAAATATTTGCTAGTTATAGGCATTACTTTGTTCCTTAACAAAAACAACTCTTCCTTAGATTCCAACTTTACTCTGTATACTATACGTTCATCTTCATTTAACCAAGGACACGCTAAATGACTAGTAAACCAGAGTTTTAATTACATTGGTTCGATCTCTCTAATCATAGAAGAAAGCCTAAAAGCTTTTACACTTATATTAGAGCTTTATACAAAATAGTTACCCACAATGCATATCTAATTAGGCTAATGTAAGATGAAATACAATGTATAATCATTAATATATTAAAGTTATACAATTTTTGTCAAGACTTAACAAGTCGCACATCCTTATCGTTACCCAAGCCTTCGTCCCTCAACGTCAGTTTTTACATAGAAGGCTGCCTTCGCCTTTATCAGTCCCTTTGGTATTATAAAATTTTATCTTTACTCCAAAAGTTCTCCCCTTCTCTTATAAAACTCTAGTAAAAAAGTACCTTTTGAAGGTTTAATTTACTGTCTAGGTACCCTTTAACATGGCAATTTACACCCTGGGCAAAGAGTGTAAATTTATTCAGATTTGTCATAAAATTAAGAGGATAAATCTTATTCAATTTGCCCTATAGATTGTCTACCCTTATTCATACCCTCCTTGATTTTTTGTATTTTGGCCACACCATCCTCAGTTAAATGAACTTTATTTTTCATTAAATCTGCTACATAACAAAAATCGGAAAAATCTTTGGCCTTATCACCTAAGATAGGATATTTTTCAAAAAAAACTATGATTTTATCAGTAATATCGATAAATTTAAAAACTTGGAATTCATATACATCCCTTTTTCTTGTTAATTTACCACAACCTAAGTAATCTATCAAATTTTTCATTAACAGCTCATCACGTATGTGTTGAGTTATAATAAAACTTAAATAGATTTGATATCCAGTGGACGTCTTAGATTTAGACAAACCTACCATAAAACAACCTTCAGCTGTCACAAATCCTGATAATCAATTACAATTTGGAATACTAATTGAATAATCTGTATTTCTTGTAGCTGGTATAATATTAGGAAAAGCAGCCTTTAATTGTTTTGATAGACCTAAATTTAAAGAAGCCTTAAGAGAAACTATTTTTAAAAGACCATCTTTAGTTAAGTGTTTCTTTAATTTAACTAGTTCATAGACTTCTTTAAAAAGTAAGTAATCCGCTTTTTTTTTCGTAATTAACGGATATTTATCTAAATGCTTCAAAAACACAGTAATTTCATCTAAAGTTTGTATTCTATATTGAATAAGATTTTTTCCAGATACTTGAATTTGTCCTACATCTAGAAAATTTTTAATGCTTTCTAATAATGCTCTATCTTTAGAATGAAGATTAATTTGGAAAAAAAGTTGTACTCGTCAACCTATTTCTCTGTTGATCTTAGTTAAAGCAATTCTAAAACACCCTTCACCGTCAATAAATCCTGTTAAAAATCAAGGATTTAAATAAGTTTGGTTAATAATATGCCTAGTTGTAGAATAAAATCTGATCTTTTTATCTAATTTATTAGAAGGGATTCTGATCCGATAATTTCTTTCGAAACCCATTAGAGTAAATCTTAAACCCTTGCTGCTAAACAATTGTCAACTACCATCTACTCGTTGCTCTTTTACAGTACTATTACCATTTAACAATACTGACTTAGATCCGCGATAACCCATTTCAGTTTCCTTCATCCATTCGCTTATTACTTTACCTAAGGAATTAGCTCAGCCACTCAAATATTTTCATATTTGGTTTAGTACGAATGGTTTTAGGGTGTTCCCGGAGTTTGATAATTTAAAAGAGGCACATATATATGATATCCCACATCATAAAGCACCTAATAAAGATGACTAACACTAGTCTTTTACGTATTACCGCGACTGCTGGCACGTAGTTTGGTCAAGACTTATAAATAAAAAATTGTCATTATCATTATTTTATTTAGAATTTTATACGATTTATTCGTTTTTGTATTAATATTAATTAATACAAATACATTCTTTCAAGTTGCTGGTTCAGCCGTTAGGCCATTGACCAATATTCCTCACTGCTGTACTATACGCATTGGGGTTTTTTCAGACCCAATGTGGTCGATCAACCTCTCAGTTACGACTACGAATTTATAGCTAGATAAGACATTACCTTATCTACTACTATTCGAAATATTAATTAACATCTTAAAGCAAAACAATTTTGTTTCTTTTTATTATAAGGGATTTTACCTTTCTTTAAGGTAGCCAAAATATCTTTTACTCACCTGTACACCACTTTTAATTAATGATTATAATTAAACGTACGATTAGCATGTGTCAAGCACCTGAATAGCGTTCAATCAGAGCCATCATCAAACTCAAATATATTTAAATTGAAGATTAATTGAATAAAATCTCCAACTAATATTTATTTTAACATTAAAAAATTAATTTTAATATTAAATTTTAATATTATTTAATAATATTATTTGGTTAACTTATATTAAATAGATACAATTAAGCCGAATTCTGTTATTATATATAGTTCTAAAAAAAAATTTTAGTATAAGAGTAATGTTCATATTATATAAATATATGATATTTTATAGTTATATAATAGTTTGTTTCTTTAAATATTCTATAATTCTTATTATTATATTTAATTATATATATATAATATAATATTATATATATAATA
>AP72_2010_repI_A10DRAFT_1000109_pt1 | contig 13001 bp, 12 predicted proteins | sample AmaPasreplicIA10_FD_9194 | JGI IMG/M metagenome (IMG submission 9194) | reverse complement strand
TGGAAAGGGATTCTCGGCCACGATCTCGAACCCGGTCGCCCTTATCAGGAGATGAGCAAGACGGCACACGAGCTGCGCCGCATCGGCCCGCAGATCGCCAATCTCAAGCCTGCAAATCAGGTGGCCATCCTCTATAGCTCGGACTCGTACTGGGGCATCGAGTTCATGAAGTTCAGCGACAAGCAAAACTACCGGACGCTGCTGCGGCAGGTGTACCACGTGCTGTATCAGAACAACGTCGGAGTGGATTTCATTTTTCCCGAAAGCACACATCTCGCGGACTACAAAGTCATCGTTGTTCCGCCGCTGTACGTCGCCAGCGATGCGCTTCTGAACAAGTTAGTCGATTATGTTCGCAACGGCGGAAACGTTGTAATGGCTTTCAAGAGCGGATTCACCAACGAATGCGATACCGTCCGATGGGCCACCATGCCTGCTACTTTGCGCGAGGCCGGTGGATTTCATTACCAGGAGTTTTCCAGCCTGCGACAACCACTCGCCTTGAAAGGCGATCCGTTTCATGCAGGAAAGGAAAATCAGGTCACCGATTGGGCCGAGCTGTTGACGCTCGATACAGCTCAAGCGCTGGCCTTTTACGATCACCCATTTTTTGGCAAATTCCCTGCGATTACCCGCAATACTTTCGGAAAGGGATCCCTCACCTACGAAGGCACAGTTCTGTCGGACGCTCTGCAGAGCAAGGTGCTGCTCGACGTGCTGCAGCGTGCCGGAATCGCCGGACCCGATCAGAACCTTCCCGCCAGCCTGCGTGCAAAGCACGGAACGAATCGAAATGGAAAGATTATTCACTACTACTTGAATTACTCGAGTGCCGAGCAAACATTCGGTTATTCGCACAAAAATGGAACAGATCTGCTGAGCCAAGCTGCGATCGCATCATCGCAAAGGATCACTCTTAAGCCGTGGGATCTAGTGATAGTCGAAGAAAAATAAGCTTCAATCGGCCAAATCTAAAGCTCTTAAAGGCGTCCGCTACCACGGATATCGCGATGATCGCAACCCGTTCATCCCCCACTCGATAAAGATCATCCTGAAAAAGTCGTTTTCGTTCTATCGCAAAAGTGCGTCCAAGAACAGGCATGAAATGGAATGGCTCTGTTCGCAAATTCGGATATTTCGCAGTCATTGCTTTCCTTCAACTTACTGGCGCTAAAGGTAACGGTCAGAATCCAAAGCAACCCGCTACGGCCCAGCCTCCCGCGCATTCAGATTCACAGCCGATCACTAGTCTTCCGCAGCTTCAGTTGGACTCGAACGCACTGCTGCACCACCTCAATCAGGTCATCGCCTTCTATCGGCAGTCGGCTGCCGGGATTCGCGGTGTTGGTCTCCCCAGCGATGCCATCTATCAGGAAAACGGGAGGGCCCTCGGAGCCCAGGTGGTACAACTGGCATTTCAGTCCGCCAAAGTAGAAAGCTCGATTCTGGGAGGGACGAAGAACGGCGCCAATGGCCAGAACTCTCCGGGAAGCGCGCAGCAGCAGAATCTGGCGCAATTGCGCGAAAAGACGACAACCCAGATCAATCAGCTGCAGTCCCAGATAGAAGCTGCCACTGCGAAGATTCGCAAGACCCCCTCTTCCAAGCGAACTCCTCTCGAGGCACAACGCGACGCGCTGCAGAGCGAACTCGAACTACAGAAGTCCCTCCTCGATGCTATTCAAAAGATGGCGGCATTTGTCGAAAACAATGGCGAAGCAGTGGGCGGGTTGGAAGGCGACATCAATCGCTTGGCCCAGGCTGTCCCCGAGGTGCTGGGTCACTCCAGCCCTGAAAAGCCCGCTGGAACGCAAGAAAAAGTAGAGGCAGCAAAATCCCCATCGAAGCCAAGCCTCGCGAACTCCGGAGGGCTCATTGGCGACGCCATGACACTCTACGACTACACCAGCGCCATGCGCCAAATTAGTGGCGTCATCAAAGAGACCAACTACACCAGAGATGCGGCCGAACAATTGCGAAAGCCGTTGCGAGACGCGTTACGTGCGACGATTCAACAAAGTCAGCAGCTGGCCGACCAGAACACCACTACCGATGTGCAGCAACTTAAAGCGCAACGCACGCAACTGCAAGACATCAATGACAGATTCAAGCAACTCTCGGCCGCGACCCTACCTCTGAGCCAGGAACTGATCGTCCTCAACAGCAGTCACGCGAATCTCGATCAATGGCGCGATTCGATCGCACGCGAGTCAAAGTACATTCTGCGCGCAGTCCTACTGCGCGTGCTGGCAATCCTGGCGGCCTTAGCCGTGATCCTGATTCTCTCTGAAGTATGGCGCCGCATAACATTCCGCTATATTGGCGATCCTCGACGCCGACGGCAATTCCTCGTCCTTCGGCGTGTTGTAATCGGATTCCTGGTTTGCGTCGTTCTGACATTCGGTGTCGTAAGCCAATTCAGCTCTCTGGCAACATTCGCCGGATTTATCACTGCCGGCATCGCTGTAGGCCTCCAAGCTGTGCTGCTTTCGATTGCAGCCTATTTCTTCATCATCGGCCGTTACGGCATTCGCGTCGGAGACCGCATCAGCGTGGCGGGAATCACCGGTGACGTTGTCGATATCGGACTCGTTCGCATGTACGTCATGGAACTAGCCGGCACCGGGCTGGACTTTTATCCGACGGGACGCATTGTCGCCTTTTCCAATTCCGTTCTCTTTCAAACCGGCACGCCGCTTTTCCGTCAAATTCCGGGAACGGAATATACCTGGCATGAAGTCGTCGTTACCATGGCTCCGCAAGCGGACCACACGGCCACAGAACAAAAGTTGATGACACTAGTCAACAACGTCTATGCGAAATACCGCGGAGAGATCGAACGTCAGCACGCGGCAATCGAGCGGCGCGTCGACATTCTGGTTGACATGCCCCGTCCCGAGGCGCGGCTCCAGTTTGCCGACGGGGGCCTTGAACTCCTCGTCCGTTATCCGGTGGAAATCCGCACCGCACCCGACACAGATGAAGAAATGACCCGGAGAGTGCTGGAACTCATTTCGACGGATGAGACTTTGAAGAGTGCCGTTTCCGGAACCCCCAAGATACGATCGGCAATCCGGGGATAGCGGCAAGGGCGCGCAACCGATAAAATAGAAAGTCCCGATCGTGTCGAAGGTGTAGTTCAGCACAGGCCGTTCTTCTGAACTTCACCTGCTGTTACTTCCTCATACATAAAGGACGATATATGGCACATCGACGTATAGGCATACTCACCGGCGGCGGCGACGTCCCCGGATTGAACTCCGTAATCAAATCAGTCGTTTACAGGGGCGCGGAACTCGGATGCACCGTCACCGGCATTCGTCGAGGCTGGGAAGGTTTGACCCACGTCAACCTGAATGATGCCGCCAGCAGGGAGCGTTACATTCTTCCGCTGGACCGGGAGAATACCCGCACCATCGACCGCACAGGCGGAACCTTTCTGCACAGCTCGCGCACCAATCCCACGAAGATGAAAAAGGTGCCTCCTGCCATGCAGGGCCAGAAGTTCGAACCGAAGGAATCGACGAAGAAGGGCGTGACCAGCACGGTGTACGACGTAACACCCGGCGTGCTGAAAAACATCGAAGCACTGGGCCTCGATTATCTGATCGCGATCGGTGGCGATGACACTCTGAGTTACGCCGCCGAACTCGATCGCCAAGGCATGAAAGTACTTGCCGTGCCGAAGACAATGGACAACGATGTCCGCAACACCGAATATTGCATCGGATTTTCAACGGCGATCACCCGCGCCATGGACGCGATCGACCGCCAGCGAACCACGATCGGCTCGCACGAGCGCGTCGGTATCTTCCGCGTGTTCGGCCGCGATGCCGGTTACACCTCGCTCTATACCGCATTTGTCACCGCCGAGCGTTGCTGCATTCCTGAGTACAAGGTGGATCTCAAGCACCTGATTGACCTGCTCATGCACGATAAGAGCATCAATCCCAGCAACTACGCGATCGTCATTCTTTCTGAAGGGGCTGAGTGGCAGGGCTACAAGGTGAGGGAATACGGCGAGCCCGACGCGTTCGGGCACCGCAAGAAGATGAGCGTTGCCGAAGACCTCAGCGATGAGATCAAGCGCGCAACTGGTGAAGAAACGGTCGTAAGCGATCTTACCTACGACCTGCGCTCGGGCAGCCCCGATTTCGTCGACCGCATGGTGGGATTCACGTTCGCGGGAATGGCTATGGACGCCCTGGAAGGGGGTAAGTCCGGCCTCATGACCGCAATCAACGAAGGCCGCTACGCGATGGTGCCCATCCCCGATCCAAAGCTTGGCCCGCGCAAGGTCGACATCGAATCGATGTATAACACCGATCGCTACCGCCCGACATATGTCAAGAAGCTAGGCCTGCCCATCTTCCTGACACGGCCCTGACGAGAAACTTGAAGGTATCCCGCCCTGTCTTCCGATTTTCGGAGGACAGGCTTATTTGATGTTCTGGACAATCAGAGAGAATTTAGATCCGAGCACGACTTCCCCTAGCCAGTTCTTTTGATGATGAATACGGTTTTGTCGTCGATCACGTCTTCATTGCCCTGTTCCCGCAGTCTGTCATCCTGCCGTGCCGCGTAATCCAGCAGGGCGTTGCAAATCTCTCTGGCCGGCTGACGCTGATGCTCGCGCATCACGGTTTCGAGTTGCTCGCGTGCCTCTGGATCGCTGCCGTCGTAAACTCCATCCGTATAAAGAACGATAATGTCTCCCGGACTCATCAATGTGATCTCACCCAGATCCGAAGTGTCGAACTCGGTCTGCTGTAGATTCAACGAATAATATTTCTTGCGATCCGGATGATCAGTGGGGATCTGCAGGCCCAGGGCAAGAAACCTTACCATCCGGCTCTCGTTGATGTTCATGAACTTGCCATATTCCGCCGAGAAAACCAGCGGCGGAGGATGGCCAAAATTCGCGAACCGGAAATGACCTCCCGGGCGCACTTCGCCATATACCATCGTTGCGATCTCTCGAGCGCGCTCTCGCTCCGCCACACCCAACGCATTCCGCGCTGTAACGGACTGTGCCAGTCGCAGGTTGAGATTCTCTAAAAGCATCGGCGTCGTTCTGCCGTATCGATCCAGTTCGGTCAGCATCAATGCGTGAAATGTGTCATGCACCGTAGACGCAATCTTCGCCGAGATGATCCCGTGGCCTTGGGCGTCCACAATAAGAACGCCAGCTGTCGAATAAAGATCGCGTAATTCCTGGGCAACTCGCTCCTGCTCGGAACTCCTCGCGAACCGGTATTCGGTTTCCATTTCAGGCTTGTAGCCGGGGGTTGTCTTCAACCATTGCACCTGGTCATCGACAGCATTGCGCACTGCGGCGCCAGAAGGGAGCGGTTCTAGAAACTCTTTGGAGAGCCGTTGCGCTTGCTGAATGCGCGCCTCAAGGTCATAACGCTGTTCAAAATTGATGTATTCAAAAAGATCGCCGCCCACCGTTTCCACCGGAATCGAGTTCCCAAACATCTCAATCCCGCGAATGTGCGGAATCGCACCTTCCACAGGCATCAAACGCTCGCGCAAGTATTCATCGATAGTCGGAGTCTTATCTGGCTTCGCCATAGTGAAATTCAGCACTGATAACGGTTCCGTAAGGATAATAGAAGAATTCTTGTCGTTCTTGCCCTTGCAGTATTCCGTTGGATCCGGAGTGCCCATCAAGCCTTTGCGCAGTTCTGATGGACCCATCTCTATCTTTGTTGGCAATCAGGTGGGTAAGGTACAGAACGAGGTCCTGCTGAACGGAAACTTAGCTAGAGAGGAGCGCAGTATATCGGCGAAGACAAACTCTATCGAATGAGAGGCTTGCGGGCATACTTCTTAATTCAGTTTAAGACTCACTGCCGTGTATTCAACGGGTACGGCATGAAGATCATGCGGCGCGGAGCTGTTGAAGTGCAATCCTTTGCGATACAGTCCATCGCTTTCGACGTTAAAGACGCGGTTGAAGCGTGCGCGAAAGTTTTCCCGAGCCGCCCTTGCAGCGAATTCAATGAGCTGTTCTTCGGAAAAGTGTTTTCGCAATTCTGAATAGAGTTCATCGCCCACGTTCGCGGGAGTGTCGGCCATCGCATCCGCCATCCGCAACAAACTCCGATCTGGCCCCTCAAAGTCATCAAAGCTGCCTTCACGAAGCGAAGCGATCTCGTCGTCTTTAGACCGTACATTCTGCCGCCAGCAGAATTGGCGTCGATTCAGAAAGGACAGCCCACCCGTGCCGCCGTGCGCAGGGTTAACAGCATCTGCTGCCGATGAGGAACAGCCGCCTTTTGGCCGAGGAGCCACTCGCCGATGGCATCCTCCCAGAAAACCCGAGGCACTCGCGCCTTGATCTTTTGTGGAGTCAGATCGCGTCCCAACATCTTGCGAACTTTCTTGAATACCTGACGCATCAAGAACGATGCTTGCCTGGGATTAATGCCCTCAATCCTCGCCACGGCGGTCCTCCTTCCACTCGCCGGTTAGATGTGAACGTCCGGCACCCGGTTCGTTGCCAAATGCGGCAACGCCCACGACGGGTCGTGACACTAGAACGTTGACTGTTGGTTGAAGCTGAATTCGTAAACTATGCCGGACCGGGTAAGAATGGAGCCGACGATCGGACTTGAACCGATGACCTGTCGATTACGAATTATAGGCAGGAACGCCACCCCACGTAACCCCAATCACTTACAGTCGTCCTCGACGGCGAAACATCACCTGATGTGACCTCATTCGGCAGTTTCAGGACACCATTCAGGACACCAGTTTCTTATCGTTCCGCTCCGCTCGCCTGCTCCCGCCTGTTCTGAGGCAGCGCCTGTGAAAAATCCGTCGGTTTCCATGGCAGCTGTGACGGAGTTTGAGGCGTCGTGGCCAGGGACCCTGCGTCTGGATGTCTACAGGGGGGCAGGCGCGGCATGTTGAGTGTAATGGCAAGAAGGTCGCACGCGAAGGTTTAACTTTGTGTGCGGCCTTCGTGTTCTTGTTGTCTGTGCTTGGCCAGATTGCGAATGGACAACGACGGGAAAGAACTTGTTCCTTATCCTGAGTATGTTCGGTAAACTCAGGCATTTGTTCCGACTCTACATGTCCTCCGTTCCAATTCGAATCCTGCTAGCGGAAGACTACTTGCCATTCCGGTTATTTCTGTCCTCCACGTTGCAGGGCAGGCCAGAGTGGCAAGTAATCTGTGAAGTAGCGGATGGGCGGGAAGCCATTCAGAAGGCGGAGCAACTCCAACCGGATTTAGTGTTGCTGGACATCGGACTTCCCACTCTGAATGGGATCGACGCGGCGACGCGAATCCGAGCGGTCTGCCCAACGTCCAAGATTCTGTTTGTGAGTCAGGAGTCATCTAAGGATATCGTTGAAGCAGCTATCGACACCGGTGCCCATGGGTACTTGAGCAAGAGCGATGCAGGAACCGAGCTACTCACTGCTGTCGAAGCCATACTTCTGGGGCGTAGGTATTTCAGTAGGAGTATTGCTGGAGGTATGAAAGCATCTTCGCTTCCATCCCTAGTAGAAGCACGCATACCGACCCCGGCTCGGCTTCCGCTACGAGATAAGAAAAGCCGGCACCACGAAGTTGGATTTTATGCTGATGATCGATCTGCATGGGACGGTCGCATTAACTTCATTGCAGCGGCCCTCAAGAATGGAAACGCTGCGGTCGTGATAGCGAGTGCATCACACCAAAACGAATTTCTCTCCAGATTACAGGCGTCCGGGATCGAGGTAAGTGCGGCGATCGGGAAGGGTCGATATTTCTCCCAGGATGTTGGCGACGCTTTGCACGCCTTGATGGTCAACGATCTGCCTGATCCGGATAAATTCTCAACCCTTGCAGGCGAACTGATCGAGAGGGCAGGTAACAGTGTCGATGGAAATGCTAGTCGGGTTTTCGTTTGCGGCGAGGGCACTACACTGCTATGGGAGCAAGGCAACGAGGAAGCGGTGGTTCGGCTTGAACGTTTATGGGACGAGATAGCAAAAGTCTCTGGTATACACGTCCATTGCGGTTATCTGTCCTCCAGTTTTCGCACGGAAATCGGGAAAGCTGCATTCCACAGAATCTGCGCCGAACATTCCGGCATTCTCTCCCTCTGAAACTGCGAAAATTAATTGATTCTGATTTTTAGGCCGCTGCGGCATCTGACCGCGAATCCGAATTTAGAGTTCGCACCTGATCGCCTGAAAGCATGAACTGCGTAAACCCGCACTCAAGGCAGACCAGCAACTGCGGAAACGCCCAAACGGTGGGCCGCTCTAGCCCTTCGAATCCTGGGAAGTGGATGTTGATTTCGGATGGAAACGTTCGCTGGTTGGAGGATTGACACGATGAACACTCCATAGTCGTCTCCTTTTTGGGGCAAGGCTACACCCGGACCCGCAAAATTGCGAGACAAATTGCTTACTTGTTACAGAATCCGAAACCAAAAAGTAAGCAGGACCAGACTGAATTTCTGCTAGCCCTGAACTGTACAAATAGACAGGGCACCCTAACGCGAGCGACCCGTCAGAAGGGCTTGCGCGTAAGGAGAAGGCAGTTCACAACACTAAGACTTTCAAAAGAGATGGTCGCTCATCAGCCCGAACATTTCATACGCCAGCTTGCTTCTGTGCGGCGTCGCTCTCATTTGGTAGTTTGCTTGAAGCAGATTGCCTACGGGCAACGACGAGAAATTAGGCTTCCCGCTATCCTGGGAACGTTCGGGACGGTTTCGACCCACTTGGCGCGGCAAAATGCGCAGAAGAGTGGGCTGGGATGAGGACGCCCGAACACTTCCAACGCTTCTCCAGAGCCGTTGGCTCCCCCCCGGAATGCCGATTGGCGTTCCGGATTTTTCTTGCTTTCGCTACCCAGGCGCTGAGTTTCTGAAATACGCGACAGAGCTGGCACGAACGGGTCACAGAAATAGCACAACCCGACCCTACCAACTGTCGTCTAAACTCGCGAGAATCAAGTCCCAATGAGAAAAACACGAATTCTAGTTGCGGATGATTTTGCCGACTGGCGCTCGAAGGTTCGCGGGATGGTGGATCATTCAGCGAACATCGTTGGAGAGGCGTGTGATGGTCTAGAAGCCGTCGAGAAAGCAGTTGAACTGCGACCGGACATCCTCATCCTTGATTTGAATATGCCGCGCATGAATGGCATCCAAGCCGCCAGGCGAATACGGCAAACCTCGCCTTCGACAGGCATAGTTTTCCTGTGCGAGAACGCCGATGAGGATATCAGGCAAGAAGCCCTAAGCGTCGGTCACGCCTATGTGTTGAAGCGCGATGCAAATACTACGTTGTTGCCGGCGATCAAAGTGGCTCAGGCCGCTGCGGCGTCTGATCTCGAATCACACATCAGCTTCCGGACCTGATCGCTCGATAGCTCGAACCGCGTGAATCCACAATCAAGGCAAACTTGCATACGGGTGGTCGCCCCTTTAAGACTGACAGCTTGCAAAAATGTCGAGGTCTGTGTGGCGTCTACCACGCCGCTACTTGCGTGTCCTACAACTCACGGGAACGCCCTTTTTCTTGGTCAATGAGTTCTATCGGGATGTTCCGCGAACTGGAGACGATGAGACACCCATACAATGCACGTTTTCATTGACTTTTATGCCGCAATGGCGATAGGCTGCCCCGCAATACTGGCCAAAGTGGGGTCCCATGACCCATGGGCACAATGCGTATTCTCTGGCATTGATCCGCACTGATTCTCCCTTGCGTGTCGGGGTAGTAGTTTGCTTGGTCGCTCTTGTCTCTTACTTCGCCGCAAGACTTGGAGGCGCTTTAGTAATACGGCCCGAAATGATCTGGCCCGTGTGGCCCGGTTGTGCGTTTCTGGTTGCCGCGTTGTTGCTGACTCCCCGCAAGATTTGGCCGTGGGTTCTGGCAGCCGGAATTGCTGGGTTCGCGCTCTACGATGTACAAGAGCGTTTGTCGTTCCGAGCCACTGTTTTCTTACTGGCGGCGGATTCCATCGAGATACTCGTAGCGGCCTTCGGCGTGAGTTATGTCTTCCGGGGCGTACCGCATCTGAACAATGTTACGGCCCTAACAAAGTACTCCATCTTCGCCGTCATTCTGGCACCCGTTTCTGTGGCATCCGCAGCAGCAATCGCGCTTGAAGGCGACTCATGGTGGATTGGATTTTTTACTGAGGCGTTGGCGCTTCTTACCCTTACGCCCGCCATTCTGGCTTGGGCAGACGTTGCACTCACGCAAAAGAAGCCTAAATCACATTACATTGAAGGCATTCCGCTGTGCGCCGGATTAACGACGCTAGCCTATGTCGCATTTTTGGCATCAGGAAATAGCAGCCGCCCAGCGTTGCTTTATTCCCTAGTACCGTTCTTGTTGTGGGCGGCATTGAGATTCGGAATCATTGGAGCCAGCAGTTCGATGGTGATCGTCTGTTTCCTTGCGACTGTAGGAGCCACACACGGTCGTGGGCCNTTCGCCGGCAATACGCCAGTCAAGGACGTATTGGCATTACAACTTTTTCTGCTGGTAGCAAGCGGTTCTTTCATGGTGCTCGCCGCTGTCGTGGAGGGGCAGAAACGGGCAGAAGAAACGGTTCGAGAAAGTGAAAAACGATTTCAACTGGCTACCCAGTCACGGGAAGAGCTGCTGAAGATTTTCGTGAAGAATGTACCAGCAGGCGTGGCGATGCTCGACCGCGAGATGCGCTATCTGCAAGTGAGTGACCGCTGGTGTGCAGACTACGGCGTGAATGCGTCGCAACTTCTGGGATACTCACATTATGAAGTTTTCCCTGACATTCCCCAGCGCTGGAAAGAAATACATCGCCATGCTCTTGAAGGCAAGACATTGCGAGCCGAAGATGACCGCTGGGATCGTCAGGACGGACGAGTTACATGGGTTCGGTGGGAGGTTCGTCCGTGGAAGTCGTCCAGCGGCAATATAGGCGGCCTGTTGATATTCGCGGAAGACATCACTCAACGTAAGCAGATAGAGGAGGCGATCTCCGGCATGAGTCGAAAGTTGATCGATGCCCAGGAGCAAGAACGCGCCCGGATCGGGAGAGAGCTTCACGACGATATCAACCAGCGACTCGCGCTGCTGGAGGTAGAACTTCAACAACTGCAAGACAACCCCTCTGAAGTTCAGAGCCATGTGGAAGAACTGAGAAAAGAGTTGGCTGAGATTTCCAACGACGTGCAGGGTCTTTCACATGAATTACATTCCTCCAAATTGGAGTATCTGGGTGTCGTAGCGGGAATAAGAAGCTGGTGCAAGGAATTCGGAGAGCGGCAGCGAATGGAAGTTGCTTTCACCAACGGAGTCTCAAGTGATCTGTCGTTGGAAATTGGCGTTTGCCTCTTTCGAGTTCTACAAGAGGCATTGCATAACGCCGTAAAGCACAGCGGTGTAAAGCGGTTTGCGGTGCAATTACAGGAAGACTCTGACGGGATTCACCTTATCGTTACTGATTCTGGCAGGGGTTTCGATATGGAAGCTGCATCGAAGGGCAAAGGTCTGGGTCTGACCAGTATGGGGGAACGCGTTCGTTTGGTGAACGGAACGATTTCCATTGAATCAAAGCCAAAAAGTGGAACAACCATCCACGTTCGTGTGCCGCTTACGTCACAGCAGGCAGCTCAACGAGCGGCGGGGTGACGAAACAGGCTGCTACACATTCAGTCGAGTGGGCGAAGCTACACGCGCCCGCGCTCATTGCCGGTCAGTCGAGTTTCTTTCTTCTCTAATAAAGCATTCAGCTCTTCGACGAGGGCAAGGAACTTCATGGAATCCTGCTCTGCTTGAATTTGTTTGCACAGCTCGTCCATCCGCATGCGCTCTTCGGGTGTCATCGTTCAACCTCCGGCTCGGAGCAGTACCAGGCGATGAACTGGTCGATGGCGTACTCATAATCGCCACTTGAGTGTAATCGTTTGCGACAGTTGAGCGCAGCGAGCAGTGCTATTATTCACAAAATTGGCGGGTATCTTCGTGCACTGAAAGAGACTGGCTAGCAGGAGGATCAAGATGGAATCAACGACTGCAAACGAGCAGCGTGCGCGAGAGTCCCGATTTATATGGCAAATCATCCTGCAAGCATTCGTTGGCGTAATCGTAGTCGGCGAGCAGGTTCTAGACCGCTGGGGAACTTCGGACCTGTACGGCAAGTTCATGGGAATTGTTGTCCTGCTCCTGCTTGTGTCCGCCCCGACTATGGAGCTGCGGAGACAACGCTCTGGCAAGGAAGTGAGCTTCAGCAACCTCGCGACGCTTGGCTAAACAAGCTCCACCCGAACGCGATAGTCGTTTTGAGCAATGGGGTGCTCGACGCGGCCTTTCACGATGACTGTATCAACGGGACACTGTGCGTGTGCCACGACGCAGAGAGGGAAAACAGCGAGCAGAACCCGAATCAGCTTCTTCCTGAGAGCGGAAGGCATACCACCCTTCCTTTCGTTGCCCCACCCAAACAGACAATTCTAGACCTCGATTGTTGCACAATCCCCATATCGCACAGCGTCATCATCTGCGTGACGATCCAAGGGAGAGCGTGGACTTGAACTTCGGCAGTGCACACTGTTAGAGGAGACAGTGGCGCAAAGGACTAGTTGGCGAGAGATTCGATTTGCCGCGACACGCCCCACTGTGAAGGCAACTGCGATGACGATGCTTAATCTAGCCGAGATAGCTGCAATAGCAATTGTTGTGGTGGTTATTATTGTTTACGCCCGGAAGCATATTTAATCTCAGCACCAAGATGCAGCAAAATCAGCGCTTTGTTTGGCGTAACATCGCAATTTGCTGGAAGCGCGAATGAAAATCACACTCTTGCTCCTTTCCTCCGAGTCTTGGTCAGTCAGCGCTGCCAAGTTTACTCGGCCCGGCCAGGAGCCGACGTTGTTATCTAATCAATTTCGCTCCGTCGAAAATCCTCTCCAGACCTAAGCAGGCTTGGGGGCAAGTTGGTTTATGGGGGTGATGGTGACCTCATAGCCGAGCTTACGAAGGGCTCGCGCCAGCAT
>AP72_2010_repI_A10DRAFT_1000108_pt1 | contig 13005 bp, 8 predicted proteins | sample AmaPasreplicIA10_FD_9194 | JGI IMG/M metagenome (IMG submission 9194) | reverse complement strand
CCCAGCCGATGGCAAGGCTTCGGCTCCGTTCAGGCCAATAACGGCGGGCGACGACCAACGGGTCGCCGTGCTGCATTAGAACGGCGTACTGCTCGGGATCAGTAAGCGGCCTTCCCAGCTCGCGTTGGCGGTCTTCGATCTGAGAACGCAGTTCCTCGGAAAGCTCGGCGAGAATATCGTCCCGTTGTTTACGTGGCAGATTTCTTTTCACCGCGGTCAAATAGCTTTTTAGAAGGTCCATGATCTAAACCTCTTGCATGATGCGATTGAGAGAGGTGTTTATGCTCAGCCACTCTTTCAGCAACTGTTCCAGAATCTGCTCTCCGACGGGCGACAGTCGGTAGAAGCGCTTGTTGCGCTTATCCTCTTCACGCCACTGACTGACGAGCAAGCCTTGGCTTTCAAGGCGGCGGAGCAAGGGATAGAGCGTGCCCTCGTCGATTTCCAATCCATCGTCGGCTAACGCCTTGCGAAGCGTGTATCCGTACCGTTCGGTCCGCAGCTGGGTCAGGACGGCGAGGGTCAAACAGCCTCGGCGGAGTTCCAGCTTGAGGTTCTCGAAGAGTTCGGAAGTTGCTTGGCTACCGTTCGACATATAGTATGTGACGTACACTGTATTTCACACAGTATTATTGTGTGTCAAGAGAATTCCAGTATGACAAGCTCAGAATCGATGTAAGTGTATGATTAGCCGCAAGATGTTAACGCTACCTTCATAGGAAACAAACCAAATCGTGAATCTGAACAGAACTGAGAAAGTCATTCAGAACCTCTGGGAACCGAAGGCTGTCCGAGCACTGGCGAGAGATCTGGCAGGAATTGCAGCGAACGTCCTGACACCAGGACGGCGTCCCGTTCGCATGCCTAAGGCGTACCGGATCGCAGCCGACATCATCCGTCGCGCAAAGAAGAATNGAGACCTCGTGGGCTTGGCGCGAGACATCGGCGAAGCCAGCCTCGCGCTATCGCATCCGCGTTACGCTGCTCAACAGGTTGCTGCGCCGATTCCGGCTGCCGCTCTGGTGGAATCGGTCGTGGCGGCGATGAATCAGAGTCTGGCGGTGTGGGAGATGTCACCCATAGCCACCGGCATCGATCGCGATTTAATGGTGGGTTTCAAGAAGCTGTTCGGATATCCGAAAACGGCCGAAGGCTCGTTGGTTCCCGGCGGTGCCTTTGCGAATCTGACGGCGCTGCTCGCCGCCCGAGATGTATTGGAACCGCAAGGCTCGAAACGCGGCAATGCCCGAGTCGCGATTATTGTTGGAGCGCAGGCGCACTACTCGATTGCGCGAGCGGCCGCGATACTCGGGTTGGGCCGTGATGCGGTGTTCAAGGTGCCTCTCAATGCGGAATTCAGCACTGATATGAGAATGGTTAAAAGCACTTTTGCCGATGCGCGAAAGGCTGGCTACGAGAAGTACATTCTGGTGGGATCTTCGGGCTCGACGCCGACTGGAAGCTTCGACGATCTCGTTGCGCTCGGCGAGCTCGCACGAACGCACGGTGCTTGGTTTCATGTCGACGCTGCACATGGCGCGGGTCTTGCGTTCAGCCGGCGGTATCGTTCGAGGTTAAGAGGACTGGGCCGAGCAGACTCCCTCATTTTTGATCCGCACAAGATGATGTTCATGCCTCTAGCCGCCGGAGGGGTGGCGGTGCGCGACGGAGCGCAGTTGTTGGCTCCCCTGCAGGAACAGGCGCCGTACCTTTTCGGGTCTACGCGCCACTGGCCGGATCTGGGCCAGATTACAATCGCCTGCTCGCAAAGATTCGACGCTCTCAAGACCTGGCTGGTATGGCGAGTATATGGCAGCGAGCTTTGGGATCACCTAACCACGCACGTCTGCGATGTCACCCAGGCTGCATACGAATACTGCGCAGAGTCGGAGATCCTCGAGCCAGTTCACCGCCCTCAATCCAACATCTTTTGCTTCCGCCTGAGGAATGTGCAGAAAAGCGATTCCGATGCGCGGCATTGGGCGATCAAGGAAGATGTCAATGAAAGCGGGTTTGCCTATATCAGTTCGACGGTCCTCGACGGGCGCAGAGTGTTGCGAATCGTGGTCATGAACCCGCGGACCACTGCCGAAGACATTCGCGACATGCTGCACCGAGTTGAGGAGACCTCGATGGGCAAGCGCAGAGCGACGCGGTCACGCCGAGCCTCACGCTAGCTTTAGCCGCTAAGGCATCAAGGGCGCCCAGCTGCGGCACTTGGTCGCGGTGATCGGTGCGCTTAGCGGGCTTCCAATCTGAGAGCGGATCACCGCATCCGATGTGGAACACAAGTTGCGCGTCCCAGTGTTGCTGCTGACCGGTGTGGCCACAACTACATATTCGGAGCAAGGCTGCAACTTGCAGTTCGTTGTAATTGTGAAGCGGTATCCAGACTTGGTGCACCACGCGCCGGCAGTGCAAGTTGCTCCACCGAGTGTGGGATCGATCACGCTCGCATGCTGTGCCGAGATCTTATTTGTGCCGCTTGGGTCAGGACCGAGACTAGCGAAGTCGCGAGCAAATCCATTTTGGGGATACGTGGATTGATAGATGATCTGCGCTGTATTTGCCGTGCGAAGGTTCGCAACCGCACTTGCATCATTGGCCGACATTCTCGCCCGCAGCAGGTTCGGAATTGCGATCGCTCCGAGCATCATTGCCATACCGACATCCACACCGCCGCTTCGATTCGCCTCGCGCAACGCGGTTTCCTCTCCATAGCCCGCGATAACCAGTGGGGTGTTCAATGTGGAGCTCGAAAACGAATTTGCCAACTCCGGAGAAATCTTTTGGAGACTCAACGAAGCGATCGCCATCGGGTCTTCGTAGATCAATGCGGAGACGTCTGTTCCCGTGTTGGACGGAGGCAGCGCTGCTATGAGCTTTGAAGACTTCGCCAGGGATCCCCGGCTACGATGCAGGTGAATCGCGTCGGACACCACATGTCGTCCTGACCCAACGATCAGGTATCCGCCTGCCATGGCATAGGTGATGTCGATCATCTTCGGTCCGGAGGGAACGGTAATCGTGTTATAGGCGACTCCATCTTCATCCAATTCCGCCGGGCTGATTCTCATCGCGGTAAACAGCGTGTGCAGCGTGGCTGATAGCCCGCTCGGGTCCTTGGCCTTGAGGAAGACCTTCCACACCGGATCTTGCGGCGGCAGCGTGTCCAACTCCACCGTGATTTCGCCCGTTAGCCGGGCAAGAATGTCGTTGCGCAAACTGAGTTGTAAAGCCGACTCCATCTGCGCCACTGATGCCATCGCATTTGGGTTCGATGCGGTTGCGATTGCTGCGACATCGTCATAAATCTGGGCAGGATTCTTCAGGAGCAGACTCGTGGAGATCACGGCCTTGGGCGAAATGAATTCAAGGCTTCCGATTGGTCCGGGAGCGGCGAGCCAGGATGCAATCCCGCGGCGTGGCCCCATGAAACTCAGTTCCATTTGGCTGGCCGGTTGTCCTGCAATATTCGTGTGCTCCCACACCAGGTAGTCCATGTCTGAAAATCCGGTGCGTTCAAAGATCGCTTCGCTTTGTGGGGCGCTCTTCGGAATGTGTCGCAGGACCGCGTGCATGTCTGCTGCCGCAATGATCGTCGCGCCGTCGTGGTAGCAGTGGAGTAGGCGTTTGCCGAAACTTGTTGAAGCAAATTCGGAATTCCTCTGTTGCAATTGAGCACTGAACTGGCGCAGTGTGTCGAGATCTTGCCCCACCATTACGAGATTGTCTCGTATGAGAATGATCGGCTGATCCGATGGAACATTGTTTGCTTGGGACAGTTCGTTGGCGTCCAATACAAACGCATCTGGCATGGGCTTGTCAGAAATCTCCTTGACCAGGCCCTGCAGATGCGACTTGAGACCGGGCTTGCGCACCTCACTCAACAGCAGAAACTTGGGATCGCCCTTCCCCTCACTTGCCGCCATGACTACGATCTCATCGCCGAAATATTGCGAGAGCTCGTAGAACTTCTCCAGCCGATCCTCGATTTTTGGTCCCTCCGTGGCTATATCGCCTTTTTGCCACCAGGCGCGCAACTCTTCATTCGTTTTCAGTTCCTCGCGGAATACTGCCAAAGCCTGGTGGGAGGCCTCGCCGTAGTTTGGGATGGCGACATAGGCGAGAGTCGATTCCGGCAGCAACGGCAGCAGCCGGCTTTCGTGACGAGGCATTGGAAGGTCCACCCGTGCGCGCAGCTTCTCGCTAAGATGAGCGAATTGAGCAACAACCGCTGCCAACTTCTTAGCGTCCTCGGGCGATGGCTGGGTCGGATTAACTTGCGCAGCTGCAATGAATGAAAGAAACACGGTAAGTGCGGCGCACCTAAGACCGTAACGGAATGACTGCGGAAGAGATCGTGCCAGTAACATGAGCATCACTCTGATCAAAGTGAGTCATGATAACTGGCTCGTGCGTGTGCAGCCATGATTGAACTGACAGCGCAGCTATCGAAAGTAACGCTCAGACGCCGGCCGATACGACTTGACCTGGCGAGCCGACGGCCTCCTCCGATTGCGACAGTTTGCGTCGGTAGCGAACATGCCGCAATCGCGTCATCTCGACCAGAGGCTTCCACACCGGATTCACCATGTCGTGTTTGATAAGCAAATGCCAGAAGCGGTTCGAACGCTTGTAGAGGTACGACATCGCGATATAAAGAGGCACGGCCTGCCATTGCTCGGGTCTTCTACGCCAGATCGAAGCATGCGAAAAGAGTCGCTGATAAATCCATGCATATCCGTGCTCGAGCTCCTCGGCGGTCATGTGCCTGGGTCGGAACACCGCGTGACCCGTGTCATACAGCGTCCAGTTACGATGAAGGATGCGCCCCTCGATTTCCATCTGGCGGAATAGTGGCGTCGCAGGATATGGCGTCAGGATGTGAAAGGTCGCACACTCCAGTCGATTTTCCTCGATCCATTCCGCGGTGCGGGGGAAGACATCTTTCCGATCGTGATCGAAACCCAACACGAACGATCCATTTACCTGAATTCCGTAGTCATGCAGGATACGCACGCGGCGAGCGTAGTCGGAGGTCTTTGGAGACTTCTTGTGCGAATCGGTGATGTTGTCGTCGGATAGAGATTCGAATCCGATGAAGACACCGGTGCAGCCGGCGAGCGCCATATTGCGGATCAGGCTTGGATCGTCGGTGACGTCGATGGTGACGGCGGCACTCCAGATCTTGTTCAAAGGGCGCAATGCGTTGCACAGCGCATGAAGATAGTCACGGCGCGAACCGAGATTGTTGTCGATGAAGACGGCGTAGGGCTGATCATCCGCCTGGAACTCCGCAACGACCTGCTGCGGGTGTCGCATTCGGTACGGCATCCGCAGTCCATCGGTGGCGAGATAACAAAAGCCGCAACGGTTGTGACACCCGCGGGTGGCGATCAGGCTGGTCGTCGTCAAAAAGCTGCGGCGCGGAAGAATAGACCGCCGCGGAGAGGGATCGTCGCAGTAATCGTTCTCGTAAGTTGCGATATAACGTGATTGAAGATGGCCGGACTCGATGTCCTGGAGTATGCGCGGCCAAAGTTGTACTCCATCGCCCAGAGCCAGCGCGTCCGCGTGCGGGGCGCATTCGTCAGGACACGACAATACGTGCATTCCGCCCAGAATCACTTTCGCGCCACGGGCGCGGTACCAGTCGGCGAGTTCGTAAGCGCGAGTCGCGAACGTCAGATGCACTGTGATGCCTACCACCTCAGGCATGGGATCGCAGGGCGACCGCCCATGGAGCAGATTCTCGTCCCAATATTCGACGCGCCAGTGTGCAGGCGTGGTAGCGGCGAAGCTCGTAAGGGCGAGGCTCGGCGTCAGCACATGCTTGCCGAAGCTGGCGTTCGCATCTTTGGGATAGAAGGGATTGATGAGCAGTGCGTAGTTCCGCTCCGTGGCTCCGATAGATCCCGCAACATCGAGGCTTGGAGCATGGATCATTTCCTGAGGCAGCCACCGCTTCCTTATCGGTTGTTGGAAGAGATCACACGGGTCATCCATAGGGTTGTACTTTATAATATAAAGTACTTCGCGTCAATGTGTTATTGGGGAACGGCGTGAACAAGGAACAAACAGGGGAGACATTGCACTTCAGCGCGCTGCGGCGGAGGCCTTGGTATTCAATACTTCCTGAATTTTCCCGGCGAGGGTTTCGGCGGTGAAGGGTTTCTGGAGAAGTACGGCTTCGGCGCCGAGCTGAGCCTGGTCGAATGCTCCGGCCTGTGTGTATCCGGAGATAAAGATCACAGCGAATCCCGGGCGTTTCTTTACAAGCCTGGACACTAGCTCTCGACCGCCCACCTGGGGCATGATGATGTCGGCGATGACTACATCAATTTTTCCTGCGTGTGTGTCGGCCACAACCAAGGCATCCGCACCGTTCTCCGCTTCCATGACGGTGTAACCGAAGGCTCGCAAAGATGCGGCGGTCAACAGTCGCAGCGCAGGCTCGTCTTCCACCAACAGAATCGTGCCCGTTCCCTTTAGAGCCGCTGCCGATTTCGACAGCTGAGGGACTGACGCTGCCGCGGATACCGCAGGCAAGTAAACCTGGAATGTCGTCCCGACTCCGACTTCGCTCGTGACTGCGATGTGACCCTTACTCTGCTCAACGATTCCGTAGACCGTAGCAAGGCCTAGGCCCGTTCCTTTTCCCTGCTCCTTCGTGGTGAAGAAGGGCTCAAAGACATGAGCGAGCGTCTCTTTGTCCATGCCGATCCCGTTGTCGGTGACTGCGATCAGAACGTAATCTCCCGCGCGCGCATCCGGATTGGAAGCGGCATAAGCCTCGTCTAGGTGAGCCGCCTGCGTCTTCACCAACAATCTTCCCCCATTGGGCATGGCGTCGCGGGCGTTCACTACGAGATTCATCACCACCTGTTCGAGCTGTCCCGGATCGACCTGAACTCGCCCGATCTGATCCGAGAGGTCGGTCTTGAGTTCGATGTCTTCGCCAATGAGGACCCGCAACATCTTGATCATGTTGCGGACAATCTGGTTAGGATCGAGGATCTGGGGTTCGAGAACCTGTTTTCGACTGAAGGCGAGCAACTGCCGCGTCAGTGCGCTGGCGCGATCCCCGGCTTTCTTGATCTCCTCGAGCTGAGGGCGCAAAGGCGCGGGCACTCCGTCGAGGAGCATGTCGCTGTAGCCCTTGATGATCATTACCAGATTGTTAAAGTCGTGAGCGACTCCGCCCGCCAGACGTCCTACGGCTTCGAGCCTAGCGGCGCGAAGCATGCTCTCGCGCGACTTCTTCAAGCTGTCACGCATTTCCTTAAAGGCTCGTCCCAGGTCGGCAACCTCGTCGTGGCCCCGAATAGGAATCTGGAAATCAAACTCGCCCTTTTGCAGCCGCCTCGCCCCAACCACCAGTTGCTCAATGGGGCGCGTGATCTGCCGCGAGATCAAGAACACAATCAGTGCCGCGACCAGCACTGCCACCACACCCAACATCGCCAGGCTCCGATTCAAAGCGCGGAGGAAGGCAGTCGCCTGATCAAACGACTGCAGGGTATAGAGACGAACGGGATGATCTCCGTTCAATTCGACGAAACTCGCCAGCCAGCGCTCACCGCGCACTTGAAAGACCCGTTCAGCACTGGACTGCGGAGTATCGCGGGGTAGTGTCGACTCAAATTCGTGCCAGACATCCGGTGGCATCGAACTGAGTAGCACGTGACCGTCACGCTCAAAAGCGAAAGCTGATTTTCCGAAGTCGCCGCTACTGAGAATGGTTTCGCGGCGCATCTCTCGCCCGAGCATCATGCGGCCGAGCATGCGCTGCTCCTGGCCTGCCCCCGCGAGAATGGGTACCAGGTTCACGTCGTACAAGCGTCCATTGATGAACCACCAGTCTTCATCACCCAACGTGGACTGCAGGAGTGGAGCGACGACCGTGTCGGTGACTTCACCGGACCGGGACTGCAGACCGAGCAGTTTGCCGTTATTGCTCTGGAGGATCAAGAGATCCGCGTGACTGGCCGAGAGAATCCACTGTGAACCATCCTGGACCGTCGGGCGGTCATTGGTCGACATCAGCGCTTTCACACTTGGCTGATTGGCGATGAAAGACGCACTCAGCTCCGCCTGTTCACGCCGCAGACTTTCCATATCGGCGTAAACACGGGATTGCGTACGCAAGGTCGAAGCCAGGTCTGCCCGTATCTGATTCCGCATGCGCGCTTGAAGCAAAGCGAGAACGGCCGTCGTCAGAAGGAACACGACGGCGACCATGGACACAAGCAGCTTGGTCCGCAAGTGGGTGAAATGCTGCAACACGTTCTTGCCAGAGTAGAGGGAATAAGACGAGCCCGGCCAGACACTTTGGTAACCATCACATGGGTAAAGTAACCACCAGTAACCTTGCTCAGATTCCTTCCGGGTGTCGAAAATCAGTACACGTTCCTATGACCCTGCCTCTCAAAGTATTTGGTGTCGGCGTCGTGTGCGCCGCCGCCGCGTTCGCGGTTGCCCAGAACGTGAGTGCTCCCTCTCCCGATGTCGTTCAGCTCAGTGAGCAACTTCAGCAAACACGAGCAGAATTGGCGGATTCCCGGAAGCAAATCGAAGAATTGCGCCAGAGCGTAGAAGAACTGCGCCGCCAGCTCTTGCCGGGACATTCCGCAGAACCGGCACCGGCAAGTGCCGTCGAACCGACAGCCGCAACGGCCGATCAGGATGTGGACTTTCTTGCCGCCAAGATCGGCGAACTCCATCAGGATAAAGTCGAGAGCTCGAGCAAATATCCGGTGAAAATTTCTGGACTCGTCCTGTTCAATTCTTATTGGAATAAAGGCATTCTGGATATTCAGGATTTGCCCAACCTGGCGCTACCCAGCTTTCCTGGCGCGCCCGCTCCGAGCGTTGGCGCCACTCTTCGGCAAACGACGTTAGGAGTTTCTGCCGCGGGTCCAAAGCTCTTTGGGGCGCGTTCTTCGGCAGAAGCGGAGATCGATTTTGCAGGCGGCAGCCCCACGACTGCCTATGGAGTGACTGCTGGGCTGCTTCGACTGCGCACGGCAAAGGTCAGCCTTGACTGGACGAATACGACCCTCAGCTTCGGACAAGACAAACTTTTCTTCTCTCCGCTTTCTCCGACGTCTTACGCCACCGTCCTTGAGCCGGCGATGTCATGGTCGGGCAATTTGTGGGTCTGGACGCCAGCGATAGAGATTTCGCACCGTCGGAATCTTAGCGAGACGTCTTCGCTGATCCTCGAAGGAGGCGTGCTGGATCCGCTCACTGAGGAAATCCCGGTGTTCCAGGGCCGCAACCCCACCGCTGGAGAAGCGACTCGGGCCCCCGCGATCGCCGGTCGCATCGCTTTTGACAGGTCCAAGGACGAGCAGTTTCCCTTCACGATTGGCTTTGGCGGATACCGCGCGAACCAGCAGTACCAAACATTCCCGACGATCTCGAGTTGGAGTGTGAATACCGACGTAAAACTGAGACTCGGAAAACATCTCGAACTTTCAGGCGAATGGTACAAGGGACAGGCCGTGGGAGGTCTCGGTGGAGGTATTTGGGCCAGCGTAGTCTATCCGGAACCGATTGGGCCGCACAGCGCCATTCATCCGCTGCGTTCCACCGGGGGCTGGGTCCAGTTGAAATTCATACCGACCTCTCGCGTCGAGGTCAACGGTGCCTACGGACAAGACGGAAACTACGGCGAGGATTTGCGATTCTTCCCGTTTTCCTTCGATGCGAACGGTTTTCCGGCCATGCAGAAAAACCGTACGGACCTGGTGAATTTCATCTACAAGCCAAGCTCGGTCCTGTTGTTCGCGGTGGAATATCGGCATCTGTTCACGCTCCCGGCAGCTTTTTCGGGAGCGAAAGGTGATCAGGTGAATCTCGCTGCGGGGGTTCACTTCTGATGAAAAAGACGTGCCTGCTGGCGGTGATCTTGTGGAGTTGCGGGACGCTCGCAGCACAGGACATTACATTTCGAGGCATAGTCGACGTCGTTCATCGGTCCAGCCACAAGTCGGGCAGCGGAGAAGTAGTTGTTTGGCTGAACCCGGCTCACCCGATTGCGGGTGCAAACTCTTTGACCCCGGCCCGGCTCATTCAGAAAGACAAACGCTTCTCTCCTCATGTGATAGCGGTACGGGTTGGGACCGAGGTCGAATTTCCGAATCATGATCCCTTTTTCCACGACGTGTTCTCCATCTATCGCGGCAAGCCGTTTGATCTCGGGCTGTATGAAAGCGGCATGGCACGTAAGATAAGGTTCTCGCAACCCGGCGTGTCCTACATCTTCTGCAATATTCATCCGGAGATGAGCGCGGCAGTGGTCGCGCTGACGACGCCCTATTTTGCCATCACGAACACGGATGGAAGTTTCCAGATCAATCACGTGCCGTCGGGAAATTATCAGATGGAATTCTGGTATGAATCCGCTTCAGACGCCGAGTTGGCGTCGCTCACCCGCGAAATCGAAGTTGGATCCGAAACCAGCTCAGTTTTAGTGACCCTTCATTCGTCCGATCTGCCTCCACAACATCTCGACAAATACGGGCAAGAGTACAGCAAGGACAAGCAGCCGAGTTATTAAGGGGCTCGATTCGGGAAAGAATTGCCAGCGCCACAATTCACCTATCAGCACAAACAACGGTTCTAAATAAAGAGAGGACAGCCGAAGGCAGCTGTCCCCACATGTTTTGTGCCCGAAATCGGGAGTGCCTATTTGTTTGACACAACGAAGTCGACGTTCGCGATTCCGTTGGCGGTCACCGTGACCGATTTCTCCCAACTTTTCGGTTGAGTGAACACCGGACGCTGCACGCTATGTTCGGTCAGGACGTCGAAGGCCTGCTCTTTGCCCGCCAGGCCCCAACCCTCATGCCAGGCAACGATCTGATAAGTTCCGGGCGGAACATTTGTGAACTGGAATCGCCCACTCTCATCGGTGACGGCATAGTACGGATGCGGAGCGACGAACATCTCGGCGTTCATCCAGACATGGCCGCCGTTGCAGCGCAGATTGACGAGACCTGGCGTTTGCACCTGGCGCGAACTGACCTTACCGGGGAAAGGGAATGGCAGGTTGAAAGTCGCGGCTCCATCCATGTGGATGGTATGCAGCGTGGCATCAGAACTCATCATGTCGATGTTACCGTTTTGCGGCACAAGAAGAATGTGAGGGACGTAGCGGCATCGTTTCTGATCGAGATGGCGACGCTGCTCGGGCAGGTCCATCGGCTTGCCGGCTTTGATGTCTTTGAGGTAGACGACGGTATTCGCCACGCCGCCTTGCGGGCCAATTATCAAGCGTTCAAGGTCGGTGATCTTCTTGTTATCGGGATCGCAAACCTGAACGTCTTTGGTAATGAGGAATTCCGCGGCTCGCGGCACGGGTCCCGCCCACTTGACTGTACCGGAAATCGTTCCTGCGTCGGTAACGGTAATAACTCTATAATCTTGCGCGAAAGCGACTGCCGCGAAGAGAAAACAGATTAGAGCAAAGTTCGCTATTTTGCGGCACATAACTCGTCCCCTTAATGCTCCTGGCTTCGGCACCGCAGCCGATCTCTAGCCCGAGCAATGAGATTCTGGCCGTACTTCCCGCACGCACTCCTTGCTCCCAGCTTTTGGGACGATGCTGCATTGGGGTCCGGGGCCGCCCGGGCAGCATATGTGATTGCAGGACTTGCACTTTCAAACGGGGGATGCACATGGCTGGCCCGTCCAACGGGGCCAGTCTGTGATTGAAATCACAACAAGGGTGCGCTTTGTACAAAGAGGAGTCGAGATTACCGAGGTGACGTGACTGGTGGCGTTACCGTCGGTAAGTTACGCGTTTAATCCAAGATACGGGCTAGGGGTGGGTAATGGCGCCTGGTTTTCCATCCGTATTACCGACAGAGCTGGATTTTGAGGAGAGTATCGCACCGTAAGATGTCGGCCCTTCCATGTAGTAGCCAGCTCATCCGCGTGCGATTCGTTTCGCGCCTTAAGCGTGCGTTAACAGAGTAGGAAATACACGAGGTTTGCTCGCCAGCCATCCAGATCGCTCGTCAGTCCGTATTCAACCGTGTCGTTAGTGGAAGGCCAGTCATGAGAGCGGCGCCGCTTATGCCAGAAAACGAGAGCGCCTGTGATGGCAAGCAGTAGCGCCAAGCTGTCGATGATTTCCACGACGTCCAGAGGGAAGTGCTCCCCGCTGAGGTTCAGGCTCATCATTTTCGGAAACCCATGCGAATTCCTGCCCACGAGACTTTACAATCATCGGTCCATGGCTGTCACGGTCAAATCGTTCGCGAAGATCAATCTCGGGTTGCGCATCGGGCCGGTGCGGCGAGATGGATTTCATGAGCTCCTGACGGTCTATCAGACGATCGGTTTGCACGACGTAATCCAGGTGAGCGTCGCGCGTGGGAGCGGGATCGAGATACGGTGCGCGGACCCGCGTGTACCACGGGATGAGTCGAATACTTGTTACCGGATTGCAGAGCTAGCTTTGGGGGCGCTCGGGGCAAAGGGGCGGGTTGTCATTGAGATCGACAAACGTCTGCCGGTACAGGGAGGAATGGGAGGGGCATCTGCCAATGCGGTTGCGACGCTGCTGGCGGTGGAGCGCGCGGTAAGGAAGTCTCTGAGTCAGTCAGAGAAACTTCGGATCGCGGCGGATGTTGGATCGGATCTGCCGTTGTTTTTGGTTGGGGGAACCGTGTTGGGCGTTGGGCGGGGAGAGCAAGTGTTTCCTCTTCCAGACTTCCCGGGGACTCCTTGCGTGGTGGTGACGCCGCAGATTGGAGTGTCGACTCGGAAGGCTTTTGCGGAGTGGGATCTGAGGCAGGGGTTGAAGCCCACTTCGTCGGGGGAGCTCAACGCGGCGCTAAAGCGCCGCTCTTCCGCAACGATGTCGGCGTCTTCGTCTTCAATAATTGCTTTAACATCACCAGCTGAAACCGCCTCGCTTCGCTCGGCAGGGGCGGACGATGGCGTCCGCCCCTACACAAGCAGCGACGCTGACGACCATAGCAAATTGAC
>AP72_2010_repI_A10DRAFT_1000107_pt1 | contig 13010 bp, 10 predicted proteins | sample AmaPasreplicIA10_FD_9194 | JGI IMG/M metagenome (IMG submission 9194) | reverse complement strand
CAGCCGCGGCTGCGGCTGAGGCTGGATTCCGCCCTTGCCTCCGTTGCCGTCCCGAAGGTTGCCCGGGAACGCCTGCCTGGATGGGAACCTCGAACACCGTTGCCCGAGCGCTACGGTTGATTGGGGAAAGCGGGCTCGAAGACGGCGGCGTGGAATGGCTGGCGGAGCGTCTGGGTGTCGGCTCGCGACATCTGCGACGTCTTTTCATCCGTCATCTTGGTGCCACGCCGATTGCCGTAGCGCATACCCGGCGAATGCATTTTGCCAAGAAGTTGATCGATGAGACCGACCTGCCCATGAACCAGGTTGCGCTGGCCGCCGGCTTCGGCAGCGTTCGAAGGTTCAACGCCGGGATTCAGAAGATGTATCACCGCACTCCCTCGCACATCCGTTATTTGGCGCGGAGAACAGGAATTCGCACCGGTGATCATTATTGCTTCCGCCTGAGCTTCCGGCCGCCATATCACTGGCCAGCAATGCTCGATTTTCTGGCTCCGCGCGCCACACCGGGGGTGGAACTTGTCCACGACTCGGTCTATAGCCGTACCGTGTCGATCAACGGGTTCAATGGCTACTTCGAAGTTTCACTCGATGAACATGACGCCCTGCTCGTGCGAATCAACTTTCCCGATCCACGTTCACTCTTTGGAATTGTGGAGCGCATTCGCGCAATGTTCGACGTGAACGCCGACTGGTCATCGATCACACATACGCTCCGCTGTGACCGCATGCTTGGCGCAATTGTGAACTCGCAGCCGGGAGTCCGCGTGCCGGGATGCTGGAATGGTTTTGAGCTTGCGGTGCGCGCGATTCTCGGGCAGCAGGTGACAGTGCGTGGAGCGACGTCGTTGGCGGGACGGTTGGCCTCTGAGTTCGGCAAGTCATTCCGCGGACCGAATGGGCTAACGCATTTGTTTCCTACGGCGGACGCGCTTTCGAGAGCGAAGTTGACCTCCGTCGGATTGACTTCTGCTCGTGCTGAGACGATCCGTGCTCTTGCACGGTCTGTATCAAGCGGCAGAATCAAATTCGAAGGCGTTGTGAACTCCGAAGAATTTCTACAGCGCCTCTGCCAGGTTCCGGGAATTGGCGCCTGGACTGCCCAATACATCGCGATGCGAGCCCTGGGCGAGCCTGACGCATTTCCATCGAGTGATCTGGGACTGCTTCGTGCTTCTGGCGTGGCGAGCGCCCGTGAATTGGAATCACTTGCAGAACCCTGGCGTCCGTGGCGGGCGTATGCAGCGATGTATCTATGGAGAATGCCAGCTCGGAAGGACGTTACTAAGGCGAAATCGCGCAATCAACAGGTAGAAATGACGTCCGCGGACCCCTACGACCATGAACGCCTGGCAATGTGAAGACAAGCAGGGAAGACCGTGGTAGAAGAAGAGCTGGACCAGAACAGAATGCGCCAAAACCGACTGCGTCAGAAAATCGCTCCAGGACGAACCGTGAAAGAGCGGCGCTTTCAGCGCCGCGTTCGGGCATTCCACGATCAAGGCGCTCAGTAACGCCAACCTACCCGTTAAACAGCTACACTTCGTTGTGAATCATCCGAGGATCCCGGCTCGCGAAGTGTCTTGACGTGCTGGTCCGGAACCGCAAATTCGGCAAAGCCGCAATGCAGGCATACCAGGACTTTGGGAAACACCCAAACGATTGGTTTGTTGAGACCATCAAGTCCTTGGAAATGAAGGGCAACTTCAGCGTTAAATGTCTGGACCTCAAAGCTAGAAGAACAACTCCGACACTTCATGACATCCTCACAGATTGGAAAAATAGTTAGAGGTTGTAAGATTTGTAGACCATTCCAACCGTGGAATGTTGTGATTGAGATTACAACGCTCCGTGATGCTGGACGCCGTGAGATCGCGATAGCGCAAAGACGTCTCCTCTATTGCCGGCTCCACCGCAAGTCTGAGCGGTCATAGACACCTCCCACTGAACCGTTTCGATCGGCGCACTACTCCATCAAGAACGTGCCAACTGATCTGCGTTTTGATCACTGTCAGTTGCTCTAGGTGAGCAGGCAAGCCTGTAAGGTGCAGTGACAAAGAGTCCCACCGAGGCGCTCTAGCGAGGGAACTGAGAGTTGTGACAGTTGGGGATAGCCGCCACCGTAATTAGGGTTATTGTGCGGTCGAATTGCCGGGGGAGGATGTATGCGTATTGAGCACGATTTGCTTGGCGAAAAATCGATTCCCGATGATGTCTACTACGGAGTACAGACGGCACGGGCTCTCGAAAACTTTCATATATCTGACGTTCCCATCTCGCAGTATCCCGACCTGATTCGCGCGTTGGCGATGGTGAAATTGGCGGCTGCGAAGGCCAATTACGAGTGTAAGCAGTTTTCCGAACCAATCCTGCATGCTNTCGAAGGTGCCTGCCAGGAGATTATCGACGGACATCTCCATGATCAGTTCAAGGTTGACCTGATCCAGGGCGGTGCGGGAACCTCCACAAACATGGCGGCCAATGAGGTCATCGCAAACCGCGCGCTTGAATTTATGGGATTTTCCAAAGGCCAGTATGAGCATTGCGACCCGCATAATCATGTGAACTGCTCGCAGTCCACCAATGACGCCTATCCCACTTCCTTGCATGTCGCGGTGTTCCTGTTGAATGGCAAGCTGCTCGCGGAGTTACGCAAACTGGTGGCGGCATTTCACCAGAAAGGAAACGAGTTTGCGGATGTGATCAAGATGGGACGTACGCAGCTACAAGATGCGGTGCCCATGACCCTGGGGCAGGAGTTCCATGCTTTTGCGGAGAGTCTCGATAACGAAATCTTCGCCCTCGAAAGGATTGAGACAGTGCTTTATGAGATCAACATGGGGGGCACTGCAATCGGTACTGGGCTGAATGCTCCTGAGGGTTATGCTCAGCGTTGTACCGATCATCTGGCAAAAATTGCCGGGAAACCTATCCGACTGGCCACGGACCTGGTCGAGGCCACGCAGGACACGCAACCGTTCGTCCTATTCTCCTCAGCCCTCAAGAGTCTCGCCATCAAGCTGTCGAAAATCTGCAATGACTTGCGGCTGCTCTCGTCGGGGCCTCGCGCTGGCCTTGGTGAGATCAATCTGCCTCCCATGCAGCCTGGTTCCAGCATCATGCCGGGCAAGGTGAACCCGGTCATCCCCGAGGTCGTGAACCAGGTCTGCTTCAAGGCGATTGCGAACGACTTGGCCGTGACGCTGGCGGCGGAGGCGGGTCAACTGCAACTGAATGTCATGGAACCGGTGATTGCCTATTGCATTCTCGAATCACAAACCATGTTCATGAACGCAGCCAATAGCCTGCGGCGGAACTGTGTCGAAGGCATCACCGCGAACCAGTCTGTATGCCGCAGATACGTGGAGCACAGCATTGGCGTGGTCACAGCCCTGAACCCGCTCCTCGGATATGACATCGCCACCGAACTGGCGGCCGAAGCCCTGAAGACTGGGAAGGGGATTGTCGAGCTCGTACGCAAGAAAAAGCTGCTTTCAGAGGAAGAGATCAGGACGGTGCTCGATCCGAAATCGATGACGGGAATCCCTCGCGCGAAAGCGTCATGATCTGGCTCGAGTTGTTTATCGTGCTGGGGTGCATTTTCGTCGGCGCACGCCTTGGGGGGATCGCACTCGGAACGATTGCGGCGGTAGGTCTCTTCATTCTGGTCTTTATTTTTGGGACTCCACCCGGCGCACCGCCGCGGACCGTGCTGGGCATGATCCTCGCGGTCATTACCGCGGCTGCGACGATGCAATCAGCACGCGGCTTGGACTACCTGATCGTCGTCGCGGACCGAGCACTGCGCATTTGGCCTGCTGGTATCACTCTGGTAGCGCCCCTGATAGCGTATGTATTTACTCTGGCCGCTGGTACAGGCCACATTATCTATGCATTGCTCCCGGTCATTGCCGAGGTGTCGCGCAATGCCGGGGTTCGTCCTGAGCGCCCGTTGTCCATTTCAACCATCGCTTCCCAGCAAGCGATTACAGCCTCGCCGATCTCGGCAGCCACCGTTGCTCTTTTGGGATTGCTGGCGCCTACCGGTGTGCATCTGCAGACCATCCTGCTGATTGCGATTCCATCGACGTTGATCGGCGTTGTGCTCGGCGCGCTCTCCGTCATGTGGAAAGGTCCGGAACTGAAAGACGACCCCGTCTTTCAAGAAAGGCTTGCAAAAGGATTAATTGAAGATGAAAGTGTGCGGCCACCTCTCGTCGGATCGGAACTCATGCGTGCGAGGGGGTCCGTCGTCGTGTTTTTGTTTGCGGCCCTGCTGGTTGTAGTTCTTGGATTGTTTCCGTCGTTACGTCCCAGCCACGCAGTTGTGAGCGCAGCCGGAGAACGGATGGAACAAGTCGAATTGGCCCCCGCCATCATGATCATTATGTTGGCGGCCGCCGGAATCAACATGCTGGTGTTCGGTGCTTCCCCGGCCGCTTCCGTAAAAGGCACAATCATGAACGCGGGGGTGGTCGCACTCATCTCGATCGCTGGACTCGGTTGGCTTGGATCTGGTTTCTTCGAAGGCAACCGGCAGTTCATTATCAACAGTATTTCTGGAACGATTCAGCAGCAACCCTGGGTGTTTGCGCTGGGACTCTTCGCACTTTCGATGTTACTGGCCAGCCAAGCCGCGACCGTGGTGACGCTTGTACCTGTAGGCATCGGCCTCGGCGTCAGCTCTCCTGTTTTAATTGCGCTGTTTCCAGCAGTGAATGGTTATTTCTTTCTGCCTACCTACGCAACGCTGTTGGCGGCAATTTCCTTTGACCAAACGGGAACCACCCGGATCGGCAAGTACGTGCTGAATCACAGCTTCATGCTTCCAGGGATGGTGGCCACCGCGTCTTCGATTGTGGCGGGCTTTTTCATCGCCAAAATCGCATTCTAACGGCCTCGCAATTCTGACTATGCATAACGGGCTCGAACGAAAGGAGCGCGCGTTGGCCTGCTGTTTTATTCCTCAGATAGACGCACTGGCTGTCTTGCTCTCAGGATACTTGCATGAGGAACGATGGATCGCAAAGTGCCTGAGGCGTCTCGAAAACGGGTGAAATCCGCGAATTCCAAAAATACTTCCGGTGACCCATTAATTGCAGCTGTCGCTGATCATGTCCAGATTCGTAACAATCAGGACGCCAGTCTCGATAGGGTTCCTTTTCACCTCGGCTTTCAGGTCTTCTTTCATACCGTGAAACGGTTGATTTGAAACCGCACCGGCAACTTTGATCTTCTGTCCGACATGATCCGCCAATCTGACGTTATCGCTAGGGCTCTTGAGATGCCACTTTGCGTTTTCCGCAACCAAATAATACTCATTGGCGTCGTGACCTTTTTCAAGACAGCCGGTGACGTATCGCGTTAACTGACTGGTGGCGTCCTCCGCGTCCTGAGATGCACCCATGAGAAACAGGCTCGTACACATCAGCAATGCGCTGAGGCCCAACCCCACCTTTAGATTCTTCATTTGGGGAACCTCCAATCACTCTTGCTAGACAATGTTGGCAGCCTGGAATGCAGGTCGAGGATCGGGTGAATCCAGTAAAGGAGCCGTACACTTTCTCGACGGTTTTTATGGTGCTTTTCTGGTTCTGGCGGATGTGCTGGCAGAAGTAGTTGGCGAAAAAGTGCGCCGTGAAAGGCTCTGGACTTCAGCGGGTGCAACTCCCGCCCGCGAACTGGTTCGCTCCACCCGGTAGCAACCGAAACGACGGCAGAGGTAACGAAGCGGTCGGAGCTTTCGGTGTACAGGGTCGCTAGGCGACTCGGCGAGCGTGCAAGCCATAACGGAAGTGAACGCCGAGCAGGCCCGGAAACAACGCGGGGGAAGGTGCTTCTGCCTGGCTCGCATCGATAGGACAACGGCAGACTTAACTTTCTTTGAGTGCGTGGGAGTTAGGAGATAGAGCTTGGGCCGCTAAGGCCTGGACTCACATGGTCGAGGCATCGGCTTTTGTTTGAGATTGCGCCCGAGACCGTAGAGATCCCGGTTGCGCCGTTCTGTGCAGACTCTGGAAGGTGTAAACAGATCAGCACGCTGCGGCTGATGGTGAAGCTGTAACGGGTCGAAAAACTTCGTGATCAATACGATGTCGCAACAACGACAACCGTGGAAGAGCGGTCCTTTAAGGGGCGCGTCAAAGTTTCCACAATCCAACTGCCCTTTAGGGGCTGAGGTCGTTTCCCCTCAGGCGCCACGAACTTAAAGCGATCAATCCAGCAGAGGCCGAGCCCCTCCGCCCAGTAACCCCGTGTTCATATTGAAGATGTTGTGATGCCCTTCGTTGCCTCCCCATGCGAACATCATGGAGACCATCGGGAATCCTCCGGCGCGCAATGTCAGGCCGGCAGCAAAACCGTGCTTTAAGTCACTGAAGCCCACGTCGCCGCGATCCAGCGCGACACGCCCCTGGTCGGCCGTGAACTTCACACCGAACGGGCCCCATATCGAGTGCTCAAACGTTTCCTGGAGCAAAAGATAATTGGGTGCGCGAAAACGATAGTCGCGATAGCTGCCGAGCGTGAGGCTGCTGTTGATGTCCTGCCCACCGAGCGTGGGATCGAAATAAAACGGTATCTTCGACGCCGAGTTCATCGACTCGGAAAGCAGCAGCCGCACTCCAATCGACCCATTCAGATTTCGTGAGCGCGAGACCTTGGGGCAGTCCTGCCCAGCGGGCGCACATTCATTCGGTCCAGTCATGTTGGTCGTCTTCGGTCCGGACTCGGTATAGCCATACACGTAGAACGTGTGATTCAAGTCCACGGTCCATCGTTCAAATGTGTCCTGCGAACTGGAAGGGGCAATAAACTCCTGGAGACTTCCCGAATAATTCAATTCCAGATGATCGCCAATCACCGGCTTGATCCGCACTCCTTGGCCGAGTTGCAGGAACCCAGGCTGGCTGTTCAGACCCGGGGCCGTGGCATCGTCATAAATCGTGTCGATCGAGGGAACAGATTGCCCGCCTGTACCGCGAATGCTGACGAAGCGCCCATTCAATTCTCCGAACAGCGACAGATTCAACTTGCTCAAAGCTGGCACTTCCCACACGGGTTTGGTGACATTCGCCCCGACAATTGTCTGGGTCATCCCAAACACCGAGGCGCCGGCAAGAGTCGTGTTGTTTCCCAGTCCGAAGTAGTTCAGTTTGTCGAGCGAGATGGCTTGGGCGTAAAGGTTGAAAACCGTGAAGGGATGCTCACGGACGACATGCTTCTTGGGCTTCTTTCCCTGACCGCCGGGGCTGGGCATGCTGACGCCGACTGGCGGGACCGGAGTGTGGATCAGCTTCAAATAACCGCCCGCTCGCCATGCTGCTCCGTTCGTTGCGCCCACGGCATCGATGTTCCAACTCAATCGCCAGTTGTCGGTATTTCGCGCGGCAACATAAGCGAGGCCGAGGCCGAATCCGTTCTGCGGCGGCATACTGCCGGTAGCGATGTGCAGTGGATGATCCGTAAATAGGGTATACGCGCAAGCGCCCACACTCATGAAGTTGTACAGCTTGCAGTTCTGGCGGACGCGTCTGCCTTCATCGCGAAAATCTGCCTGGAACCAGTTCTCGTCCTGGCCGCTCTGCGCGAAGGTGAGAGTTGAAATGAGCCCGAAGAAAACTACAACGATCCACCGTATTGCGATCCTCATGCTATTTCCTTCGCCGCTTGGGGCCGGCGCCCTTCTTGGACTTGGACGGGGGACGCTTGCGCGTTCTCTTTGGCTTCAGTTCGGATGCATCCGCCACGGCCGCAATCTCTATCACTGGCTTGGCCACCGGCACAGGCCTTGGCGCCCGGCGATCCCGTTCAGCATCCTCATGCGCAAGGTGAATCGCCTTGGTGACGGCCTGAATATAGCGCGCGGCTTCTCCTTCGGTTCTTACGGCTTTCACATAAGTTTCGATCTGGTTGCGGTACTTCAAGGGAAGTTTGCTCTCCGCTTCCCGCATGTGATCGACTTGCGATTTCAGCAGCGACCCCATAGGCCGATTAGGGTCATATGCATTCTTCGGTGGCTTCGGTACTGCAATGAGAGCCATATTGAGAACTCCTTCCACGCTGCACGCTGGCGCGCGTTAACAATCCCGGATCTGACAAAACCGGCCAGAANCAGGACACCTCTAGACGTCGAAGTCCGGACAATCCGTGCGCATCACGTCCAACGACAGCAAATTTCTAGCGCGGTCGACCGTCCCTCCCTGCGGCTCGATGAAGATGTCAGCATTGATCTCGCGTGGTGAGCGATCCGCCGAATAATCTCCGAGAAAGAACTTCGTGATCGTCGCCGGAATCGAGGCGTGATCGAACACGCGGTTCTCCACCTTCCCCGCCGGGATCCAGGGAGAAACCAAAATCGTGGGCACACGTACGCCCAGGCGATCGAAGTGAAAGTCCGCGCCTACTCCTGTAGCGTTGCCATCCGCTTTGAACTTGTCAGCCACACAGTTTGGAGGTGGAACATGATCGAAGATTCCTCCGTGCTCGTCATACGTGATCAATAGCGCGGTGCTCTCCCACAGTTGCGGATTGTTCTTGATTGCCTGATAGACCTCAGCAATAAATATTTCGCCTGCACGCACATTGTGGTCTGGATGTTGGTCGTTGGCGATCAACGCGCCGCTGTCGCCCTGGTGGTCACTGTAGTTTGGCTCGATAAACGAGTAGTCCGGCAGATCGGCGTTATCGCAATCTTCCAGGAATTGCTTGAAGGTGCCGAACAGTTCTGGCTCGTTCTGCAACAGATTTGCAACTTCCATTGTCGAACTGGTCGTATCGTAGTAATAGACCTTGGCGGTGCGCTTGGGATCCGCGTTGATCAGTCGCGAGTAAACGCTCTTGATGGTCTCGGGAGGATAGATCGGGTTGAGATCCACACGCCCAAATGAAGTTCCATAGTGCGCGAAGGCGCGATTGCATATCGTGGGTCCGGGAATCGACGCGAACCAGCGGTTGAACACGGCGAACTCCAGGGCTAGCGTCGTCAACACGGGCAGATTCTCCTTCGGAAAGTAGTACAGGATCATCTGCGAGTGAGCGAGATTTCGCTGCTGGTTGAAATAGCTCGCCACGAATCCCTGCATGTTCGGCTGGCGGTTATTGGCTTTCGGGTCGCTGTCTTTCCCAAAAATCTGCAGGTCGACAGCCGGAAAATGGTGATCCGGATCAGGCTGCAGTTGGCCTTGAAATTTGGCGCTCGGGTGCGGCTTGACGGGCTTGTTGTTGGCGTCCGGGTTGGTGTACGGATCTCCGTCCACGTATCCGTCAATGTTGGGATTTACCGCCTTCAGCGATCCCAGCATGTGGTCGAATGAACGGTTTTCCATCATCAACACAACAATATGCTGCAGTTTGTCGAGGCCTGGTGCCATGACACACTCCTCAAATATGAATAGTGCGGCTGGGGCCGGAAACGTTTCTGGGAAATGCCGTACCAGTCAGGGGGGAAACTGAGCGTTTAGTCTGAATCAACTTTCGCAGGCGCGCAAGCGAACCGCCATGAAATCAAAACACAGAAGGACATGCGTGTCACAAGCACGGGATCTGAAAGCACAACGGGTGCCCCACTTCTGGCCGGGTTTGCCAGAAGTGGGGATTTTGACTCTCCCCGAAAATAGTACAGGGCGATTTTCGAAAGGGGTGCCCCACCCTTAGCCGCTCTTTGTTGCGGCTAGGGTGGGGATTTTGACTTTTGAGCGTCGGTTACGCGTGGAAGAATCGGCGCTTCAGATCACGCAGTCTGATCCTCCGTGGAAGCGCGGTCCTTGAGCGCCGCGTCAGGCCTCCACAAATTAGCGGGCTTTAGCCCCTGCACCTGTCATCCTTACCACTTCACTGATTCCCCTGTACTACACTCGCCGTGGCGGTCGAATTCGCCACCGCACCGTAGCGCGTCATATGCGGGAAGAATGGAGTCACTTCCAGCGGCATCTTGTCCCGCGCCGATGTGACCCCCGCCGATGTCGTCTTCAGCAGTTCAACACGGTCATCCCACGGATTAAGCTTCACCCGTGCCCCAAGCGGCAGCGCGGACATTTGATCCAGCTTACTGTGATCGAGTGTCGGTGCGGAATTCATCAGCGCGACCATGCGCGTGACTCTACCCTTATTGTCCGTGAAACTGCGGCCCAGATGAGGAGTGCACAGCGCCGAAACTCCACCGCCAAAGTTCCCCAGCTCACGCAAGAATAGTCCCGCCGTGGCGAGCTTGTCACTGTAAGGCGAGTGTTGCAGGAGTTCGAGCGCCCTGGTGTCGGCAGCCGACTCTTCCTCCGGAACATGTCGGAAACCGAGATTGCGGTAAACCGATTCGTCTGAGAACAGCAACCGGTCGCTGAATGCGAATTTGCTGCCCACGGTGTGGCCGAGCACAATGTGGCCCAATTCATGCGCGAGCACGGCCGCCAAGCTGCCTTCATCGGGCAGAACGTCAAGCAGACCCCGGCTCACCACAATCGTGTTGCCGACGCTGAACGTCTCGAGGGGCGATGTCAGCATCACTCGTACCCGCACGGGCAGTTGCAAATCGAGGTTGTTGCTAACGACCAGGTTGTTTACGACCGTCTCCAGAACTTTATCCACGTCACCCGGCGGAGAAAGTAATCCGACATTCTGCAAGCGCTCAATCACGTTCTGCTCCGCTTGCCGCATGAATAGACGTTGCGCGAGCAGCGGAGAAGGATCCTGGGCGGTCGGACTTTGATCCTTAATCGTTGAATCAGCCGGATCAACTACGATCTCGGTATGATCGTCCTCGCTGCCAGCTCTCGGCAGATCATAGCCCCACAGCCGAGTCTGGGCCTTGAACGCGATCTGGTTCCGGGAGCCGTTGCTGTCGTCGCCTTCCTCGCTGTAGATGTAGGACGGCACCCAATACCCCGGCACCAAGTTGAGGCGCCAACTGTCCATGTGGAAGAAATAGCGGTTGTGCGGCTCCGGTCCGTAGATTCCGTTCAAGCGCACGATGTTGTAGTCCTGATCTTCCACCCACACGCGCCCCTGGAAGCGGCTGTTGCCCGTGCCCTTTTTTGGAGTCACTTCAAATACCAGGCATCGCACATCCCCGAGAAATTCCCGGTGGGCAAACCTGAACTTGTAGGTCTCGCGATCGAAGTTGGTGCGATCGGCAAAGATCATCCACGAAAATCCCAGAGGCTGGTACTCGATCTTGTAGAGCTTGTTGAATCCGCCCAGCAAGCTCTTCTTGAAGCCGAATTGCCGGGGCAGGTAGTCGCGCCGGTCTACTGTGTCTTTCAGATCCATCCGGCCGAAGAAGTAGTGATCTTCCACCGGAATCGGACCCTCCCGCGGATCGAACTTGAGATCCTGCAAATAGGTTTCAATCAGGGGCGTGCGCGTCTTCAACATGTCCATCAAGGCGCGTTCGCGCTCGATCGCCCGGTCCATAACCTGATCCATGGTTAGGCGTGTAGTTGAAACGGCAGGGCTCACGGACTGAGCGGTGCACGGGAGCCAGGCTAGGAAAACTGCTAGGGCGACGAGAGCGGCTGGACCAAATCGGGGGGCGGAGACAGGCATGACACACCTCTTCTCCGAAGTGGCAATGAGAATAACCCGCATGTGGGGAACCAAGTTGCTCAGAACGGAGAAAATTATTGGATCCCGCACAATGAATGAGTTAGGGACCCCAAGAGCCGGGCCATCTCGCTGTATTGTTTAGCGCATTGTGAAATCGGTTGCATATTATGGGCCGGTTTTCGATCGCCAAAAGGCCTGCGGACGATCCCGCGGTTTTAGAACTACTGGAACGAGCGGCGACAGGGGTTGTGTCTCTAACTCACACTTTCAAAGCAAAAGAAACCCGGGTGCCCTACTTCTGGCCGGTTTTGCCAGAAGTGGGGATTTTGACGTTCTCTAGAGGTCAACCAGATGGCGCGCCAGAGGGGCGGTCGAAAAGCGTTAACGCTTGAACCAATACACCAGGATTCCATATCCCACCCCGGCCGGATCGTTGGTACGCGCGCTCTGGAAAGTCATGAACCGCCCATCAGTCGAGATCACCGGGTTCGACGCTTTTCCACCCTCATAGTCATTGAAGTGCGTCACACGGGTGAAATCCTTTCCGGTTCCATCCAGCCTGAGCTTCCATATATCGATGTTTCCCGAACCCCGCTGTCCGCCAAATTGTTCGCACTGCCGATCCGCCTCAACCGCGGTATAGAGCCCGTCGGGGAAGATTCCTTCCACCTCGTTGTAAGTGCCGGGAGCCTTCGAAAAATTTGTGACAACACCACTCTGCAAATCGATTCCCATGACTGACGCCCGGCCCTCAGGTTCATAGCACGTGAAAGTCATCTTGCGATCGTCATCGTAAAAATCCTGGGCTTCAAGAGTGCAGCTTCGATCCTTGCTCTCGTAGACGGTTTTCTGGTTTATCAGATGCGGTGTCCCGGACAAATCGAGTTCGGCCACAATAAGTCGCGACGCCTCAGGCGCGAGATCCGCCGCCTGCGCTGAAGTCTGTGAGAACGCGATCTTCAAGTTCTTCTTCGAAATCGCTGCGCCTTCGCTCATCTTCTGGCCGAGTTTGATGGGCTTCGATCCGCGCTGTTTGCTCAGATACCAGAGCTCGTTATCGCGCGTTCGGCTTGTATGAATATTTTCAAAGTGCTCGGGACCGATCAGGATGTAATCCCCCGTGACCAGATGCATCACCCGCAGAAAACTAGCCGCCGGCACATTGCAGGTAAGGCATCGAATTGCCCGTGATTCAAGGTCGATCACCATCGCGTCCCCAAAGCTCTTGCTCATAAAAGCAACGCGCTGGTTGTCAGGAGAGATGTCCGCGCGCTCCCCAAAATGCGTAAGCACCTCGATGTCGGGCGGGAGATGCTGTAGTGGATCCTCGGACGAGCGTTGTGCGAACGGAAGGAGCAACGAAGAGAGAAGTACGAAGCTAACGCCGCGCATCGTGAGATCGTAACACCGAATCATTCACGGAACGATGTTGTAGCTAGTGTAGGGGGCGGACGCCTCGTCCGCCCCGCGGG
>AP72_2010_repI_A10DRAFT_1000106_pt1 | contig 13074 bp, 14 predicted proteins | sample AmaPasreplicIA10_FD_9194 | JGI IMG/M metagenome (IMG submission 9194) | reverse complement strand
CACCCTTGCGCTTCGCTATGACTTCACCTCCATCAGGTTGTCAAAGGGACTTTCACCCTCAAGCTGTCGAACATGCTCGGCACACAAGAAAACGGCCTCATTCTGAGGCCGCTTGCCATGCTCAATTCAAGGCTTTCCTACGCGGTTTTTCGCTGCGCGGCTCCGCTGTGTTCCGGGTTCTCTCCCGGCTCGGGGAAGTCCGTATCCGCATCCTTAAGCATCGGATCCTGATCGCGGTGTCCCAGTTGCTGCTGTAATCCAATATTGCCAGCAATTTTGTGATCTTCGGTTTCGATTGCGCCCTTGGCGGTATCCTGATCGGCGCTGGTCGGATTGGTCCGTGTCATGAGTGCACCTCTTGCGATGATCGGGGCTCACGTAACTAAGGAAGAGCCGCCCCTTCGAAAGTTAGTCTATTCCTGCCGGAAGTCGAATAGAATATTTTTCTCAAAGGCAGGTTGCAGCCGTATGAAAAAGATCGTTTTGTTCCTGATGATGTGCTGCTTCATCAGCACGTTCTTTATGGCCGATGTGGCCCATGCCTCGCTGGTTCCAGTCGGACACCGGGTGAAGCATCATCATTCCAACCACCACGCTCACCGTGCGGCAAAGCACCACGCCAGACATCACCACTATCGCTCAGTTTAAGGCCCCGGCAGTTATCGTCCCGTGCTGCTGACGCCTACCTTGCGCAGCCGGTCTCGCGCTTGCAGAGCCTCAGGCGAGTGCGGATACCGCTGAATCAGGTGTCGCAGCTCGCTCACGCCATCATCCTGCTTGCCGAGCTCCAGCAGTGCGAATCCCTTCTTCAGTTGCGCTGATGCAGCCTTGTTCCCGCTGGGAAAGTTCTGCAGGACCTGATCATAACTCTGCACCGCCTGCTGGTAATTTGCCTGCTTGAACTGCAACTCGCCGAGATAGTAGTAGGAATTCCCAGCCAGATCGGTATTGGGATAGAACTTGATGTAATCGGAAAACTCCTGGGTCGCGAGATCGTTCTTGCCACCGTTGTAGTCGCGGAGGCCGTTGTTATAGAGCACGTCCGGAGGCGGAGCTGAAGCCATCTGCTGTTGCTGCGCCTGTTGCGTCGCCTGCGTCGCAGCGAAACTCTGTTGTGCCGCCTGCATGTCTTCCAGCTGCTTGGTGACCTTGGCCAGGCGTACCTTGATTTCGTCCATGGTGTCGTTCAGCGCCTGAATCTGCCCGGAAAGCTGTTCGGTCTTTGAGCCTTCGCCTTCCTGCTGCTTCTGCAAGTTCGTCTGCAATGTGTTCAGCGCGTTGACGACTTTGTTCACAGCGTCAGTGTCCTTTTCGACAAGGTTGCGCATGACGCCCATGCTCTGGTCAAAACCGGTCTTCATGGCGGTCATTTGCTCCTGCAACTGCTGGACCTGGGTCTGCAACTGCACCATATCTTTGTTGGCGCCGTATGCCGGAGCAACGCTCGTCCAAAGGACTAAGAACAATCCGACAACTGTCGAAATGCGATGTGTTTTCATAGCGTTTTCCCTGAATATCCTTTTAGATGCTTTGATTGTCCCACAGGGCTGGGGAGATTCCACTGTCCGAAAGGGCAGTAGGAACCGGAAGATTCAACGGTGGAAGGCAACCCTGACACGGAACAAGGTTGAATGGGACAATCCGAATTGGGTATGGGGGACGCCGAAGCGTCCCCCGGTGTGANTACTACTTTTGTAATACGAGATGCCCGCGACGATTCTGCTGCCAGCAAGCTTCGTTGCTTTCTGAGCAGAACGGCTTCTCTTTGCCATAGCTGATTGTCTTGATGCGGGTGCCGCTGACTCCCGCCGCGGTCAAGGCATTCTTTACCGCGCTGGCGCGCTGATCACCTAACGCCAGGTTGTAATCGGTAGAGCCACGCTCGTCGCAATGGCCTTCGATTGTGATGTTCATGTTGGTGTGCTGTCCGAGGAATTGCGAATCGGCCTGCACAGAGGTCTGCTGATCTCCGCGAATTTCCGATTTGTCGTAGTCAAAATAGACGTCCTTGATGTTCTGACTGAACAAGTCTTCGTCGGTCACGGATGGCGGCGGAGGTGGCGGAGGCGCGGGGGCGGCCGTGACGGTCAAACGCGCAGTCGCTTCCTGTGTCCCACCAGAACCCTTTGCGGTCAGGTGATACGTCGTTGATTCCGTCGGCGAAACGGTTTGCGACCCATTCGGTTGCACCGCGCCGATGCCATCGATCGACACATCGGTTGCGTTGCTGGTCTGCCAGGTCAATGATGCGGACTGTCCGCCCTGGATGGTGCTCGGGTTTACAGAAACAGACGCGGTTGGCGCCGGCGGTGGTGGCGGCGGAGGTGGAGGTGGCGGCGCGGCTTTCTTCTTGCACGCACCGAGCATCAACAGAGCGCTAAGACTTAATATCAGCACGAACCATTTCATACTCGATTGCTTCACTTTTGTTCCTCCTACGACCCCTGAGTCACCCTCGGGGCCAGACGAAGTTATGTACTATTTCCAACTCCAATTGGGCTGCGTGTTATGACCGGTAAACGTCAACTGCTGCACTTTTGATCCATCCGCCAGCATCGTCCAGATCTCTTCCTTTCCGGAGCGGTTCGATTGGAAAACGATGTGACGCCCGTCAGGCGACCACGACGGCGTATCATTCCGCCCGCCATCGTGAGTCAACTGAACGAACTGTTTGCTGGCGATGTCCATCAAATAGATATCACGAGATCCCGGTTCCCCGGGACCATATCTTCGGACCCAGGCAAAGACCAGGAACTGACCATTAGGAGACCAACTCGGTGACACCGCATACCCTTGATCCGTCATGCGCTGCTGATTGGTCCCGTCCGCTTCCATCGTGTAGATTTGCGGCAATCCTGTTGCGCGATCGCTGGCAAACGCGATCTGCGCATTTGTCTTGCGATTCCACACGGGAGAAACGTCCAGCCCTTTGTCAGCCGTTAGCCGCTTGGCATTGCCTCCCGAATTGTCCGCCACCCAAATTTTCGAATCTCCCGAGCGCGAGGATGAAAATGCCAGCCTTAAGCCGTCGGCCGACCATGCCGGAGAAAGATTCGTCCCGCCGTAATGCGGAAAGCTAACAGTCCGGTTGAGATCGAGAGAGTACATCATAATCTCCCAGCCACTCTTTGTCAGAGCGCTGAAAGCGAGACGCGAACCATCGGGCGAGATGCGCGGCGACAGTGCAATCGATCCGAGATGCGTAAGCTGATGCTGGTTCGATCCGTCATAATCCATCGCCCAGATTTCTTTGTGCCCGGAACGGTCGCTGACGAAATAGATCTGCGTTTCAGCGATTCCCTGAATACCGCCGCCCAGCCGGAAGATGATNTCGTCAGCGAACTTGTGCGCCATGACTCGAGCGGCCGCGTCCGTGGCGTTATCTGCGTATTGCTTGCCCAAGATTTGCGGATTCTGAGTGTTCTTCACATCAAACAGCCAGCCCTGCACCGTTAGCCGCCCGCCGGCGACTCCCAAATTCCCGAACGCAAGCATCGCCGCATTCGGAGGCGGTGAACTCCAAGAGGGAAAGTTCACTTCCGGAGGCTGTCCTGGAACCTGCAACGGGTAGAAACTCTTCGATACCAGTTCCACCACTCCGGAGACATCCAGATCGTTCCACAGTGTGTCATTGAACGTCTTATCCAGGGCGGCGTTGGCAGCGTCCGCGGTGGAAGGCTTGAAATCGGCAACCGCCAGGCGCACTTTATCTACGCCCAGGCTGGTACCCGTCTTTACCCAGTCCTGCGCCTGCATACAGGTAGCGACCAACGAGCAGGCGATGACAACCACAAACTTACGCACAGCTGTAGATATAAGACCTGATCTGGAGGGAGATCCCATTGGCTTCCGAGGGTAAGAATTTTTGTATGACAATATCGTATCCCGACCTGTTCCACTTCCCAAAGACTTATCTATGCGAAGACCTCTATTCCTCATTCCCTTTTCCCATTCTGCGCCTGGGCACGCTGAAAGCATCACTCGACGTACCGCATTGATAACCGGCTGAGAGGTACACAAACCTCACTTTTTGTAATCGAACCAGTACTCGACAGAAATTTTGCTACCCGGATAATCCGGAGGCAACGGTCCGAAAGTATCAATCCGCTGCAAGGCACGCGTCGCGGAAATATCGAGTGAAGGTACGCCGCTCGACTGTTCCACCTGAATATTTGTCGGATGCCCGTCGCGCGCCACGTCAAACGTGATGTACACGCGCTGTGCCGACGAAATCCGGTTGTCGACTTCGTACTTCATCCAGTTCTCGGACACCTTTTGCTGGATTACGCGGACGTACCAGGCATACTTTGTGCCGAAGTCCCCACCGCCGCCTGTAATTCCGAATCCGCCCTTGGCTCCCGCCGCGCTGAACGTTCCATAAGGGCCACTGACGGGCCCGCCTTCGCCGAAGGCCACCTGATTGTCTTCCGGTTCCGGCGCGGGATGTGGGTTTGCCTTGGATTCTGTGACTTGCTTCTGCTTCGGCTTAACTTTCTTGTTTTTGCCCGCGATTTCGATCGCGTCAGGCTCTTTCTCCTCGATTTTGGGCTGCGACTGTGTCACGCCCTTGGACTCATTCGCCAAAATGTTTTGCGTCTGGGCGGTAGTCGCCGCGAGCGGAACCGTACTAACCAAGGTCGCGCCAATGGCCTCGCCACCGCCACCCGCCCCCCAGGTGTCGCCACTTCCCCTGCTAACAAATGAGGCGTACACCATCAGCGCAGCTGTGATCCCCACATGGAGCCCTGCCGACCACGCCAGCGCGCGTCCCCAGCGGTCATGCTCGAAAAAGATCTCAGTGCTTGACATTCGTATCCATGGGCTGAGTCACGATGCTGACGTTGGCAAAGCCCGCTTGTTTTACCGAATCCATTACCGTGGCGAAGGCACCGAATGGCACATTTTCATCGGCCCGAACGAAAATCGACTGATGGCGCGGATCGCGAATCTTCTGCCGCAGACGGTTGCCAATCTCATTGATATTGATCGGATCGTTTCCGAGAAAGACTCTCTGATCCTTGTTGATCGAGATAACCGTCCGCTCTTCGGTGATTTCCTTGACGGTTTTCGTTTTCGGCACTGCGACATCGATTCCGGACTGCAACACGGGAGCGGTCACCATGAAGATGATAAGCAGCACCAGCACCACGTCGACCAGCGGGGTGATATTAATGTCGGCGAGAGCAGATTGCGTTCGTCCGGTGGAAGTGGTGAACGCCATCAGCGCCTCATATCCGCCACGGCAGCGGCAGAACTCTGCGGCTGGTTGTGCTCAACGGCATTTAGAAATTCGAGCGCGAAATCATCGCAGCGTGCGGCGAACTCGCGGATCGATGAGCCAAGCAGGTTGTAGGCAATCACGGCCGGGATAGCTGCCGCCAGGCCCGCGGCAGTGGTAATTAGCGCTTCGGAGATGCCGGGAGCGACCGCGCGAAGTGTCGCGGCTCCGGCGGTTCCCAGGCCATGAAACGCATCGATAATGCCCCACACGGTTCCGAACAGTCCGACGAAAGGCGTCACTGCGGCCGTAATCGCAAGCCAAGGCATATTGCGCTCGAGACGCGTGACTTCTTCGGATGAGCCGATCTGCATACCTCGCTGGATCGCCACCATACTTCGCAATCCGCCGGAACCGCCCGCCTGGCGCTTGAATTCCTCGTAGCCGCCTTCAAACACACCGACCAGCGGACTGGGTTTGAACTGATCGGCGACTGCGGCGATATCCTGCAATCGCTGCGCCTTGCGGAACGCGCGCAGAAAGCGGCCGCTTTGGGAACGCGCCCGGCTCAAAAGGCTCCATTTGGTCAGGATGATCGCCCACGAGATGAGGCTGAACGCCAGCAGCGTGAGCAGGACGAGCTTCGCCACGGCGCCCGTAGTAGAAAGCATGTCGACGAGTTCGCCGCCGACGAACACTGCAAGCAAGGGGAAAAAATGCATCGGGTTTTTAGAGATCGCCTTCTCAATTATAGATGAATAGGACCCTGAACTTTTCCACTCGAACCCCATTTGGCAATGATATTTAGGGCATAGTTTCGCGAGAAACGGACGCTTCTAGCCTCCTGAATTCACGCGATTTCTTTTTCCAACTCTCGGCATAATGCGTGCGAGGCCCGCCTGCTATTTGCTGCAAGTCGTGCAACCCTCGGCCATAACCAAGGCCGAATCGCTGCGAACCAGGCGAAGCGCATTTCTGAAAAGCTCCCATCTGAACTCACGAAGCGGTCCATGGGGGGCAGGTCAAAATCAGCCACATCCGAAATTGCTTTGACAGCGGTGAATCGAATATTGCGACTCTCCGCGGCGCGAGCTACTGCCGCGGCTTCCATGTCCACTGCATCTGCACTGTAGGATTCGCGCAGCTTTGATTTCTGCGCGGGACTTGCAACTTCCATGAAGCTGATCAGAATGCCTTCGCCGTCGCCCAAAGTGACAGCACTGCCGTCACTAGCATTGATAACAGTGCGCGGACGCAGTATGTCCCCGACCTGTAATTTGCCCTCGAGAGCACCGGCAAAGCCAGCCGAGCAAAGCGATTGCGGATCGAAGATCGCCATTACCGCCTCTGTAGCCCTACGCGCAGCCACCGCGCCGATTCCCCCGCAGACGAGAACGGACTGTCCACGCTGAAAGAACCGGTACCGCCGCCCCTCGTGTTCCTTTTCGCTCTGACTCCAGGCGGTGACCAGAGGACGCACTTCCCTTTCGAGCGCCGCCACGATAGCGAGTTTAGGCATATCCGTTGACCCGGAACCATTCGACTGCCCGTCGCAGCGCATCATCCACTGGGACAATCTTCCATCCGAGTTCACGCTCGGCTTTGCCCGAACTGGCAAACATTTTCTTTTTGCCCATGCGCACCGTATCGACGGTTGCTCGAGGCTCTCGCCGTAGAAGCATACCTGTCACTGCCTCGTCCACCACGCCGGCTGCGAATGCGAACAGATAAGGTAGCTTGACTTTCGGGGATGGCAAGCCAGTAATGGCCCCGAGTTTATCGAGGATCTGCTTGAGGGTGAGATCTTGGCCACCGAGTATGTAGCGCTCCCCAGTCCTTCCCTTTTCAAAGGCCGCGACATGCCCACACGCGCACTCGCGCACGTCAACCAGGTTCAGACCCGTCTCGACATACGCCGGAAATTTTCGCTTCAGGAAATCGACCACGATTCTGCCCGTGGGAGTTGGTTTTACATCCTGCTCACCAATCGGAGTCGTAGGATTCACGGTCACGACATCCATGCCGCTGCGCCCCGCCTCGATCGCCACCTGCTCTGCCATGAACTTGGAGCGTTTATAGTGCCCGATCATGTCGGCAAGGGAAACTGGGGACTCTTCATCCGCGGGCTGGCCGTCGGTTCTGAATCCTATGGTCGCCACGCTTGAGGTGTAGACCACGCGCCGCACTCCATTGTTCCGCGCTGCCTCAAGCAAGGCCCGAGTGCCTTCGACGTTTGAACGATACATCTCGTGGGGATCGCGCACCCAAAGCCGGTAGTCCGCCGCGACGTGGAAGACCATGTCACATCCCGACATGGCCTTCTCGAGCGAAGCTGCGTCCCGAAGATCACCCGTGGCAGTCTGCGCTTTCAGTCCCTCCAGGTTTTTCAGATTGCTTGTCGAACGGACCAGCAGCCGCAAATCGGCGCCCTGCTCGGCGAGAACTCGAGCAACATGGGAACCCAGGAATCCGGTTGCGCCGGTGATGAAGGCTTTCAAAGTGATTTCAGCTCTTGGTCAGGCTGCCGGAATTGCAACCTTCTTCCTGATACTACTTGGCCGCATAATGAGCGGCGCCCAGAAAATGCAGCGAAACGTACGGCTCATCGCCTACGACCCAACTGTCGTGGCCGGGAGGTCCCGGCGGAATATAGAAAAGCATTCCCGCTCGCAGTTCGTGAATCGTCCCGTCTTCCATGGCCGCTGTAGCACAGCCAGACAACACCATTCCGACGTGTTCCACGTTGCAGCGAGACGCGCCCGCCGCCGGTCCGACGTGAAGAGACCATTTCCATCCCGGCTGATAGGAGGCGCGACCGATCGTCATGCCCCCAATATGAACGATCTCAAACTTGCCCTTTTCGAAGGTCCGGACCTCGTCCGGTTCCTCAAATTTTTTCAGGATTGTATCGACAGAAGGCATCCGCACTCACGCAATCGATTGCTGACTCGGGATTCGATCTAATTGCTGTTCTTCTCCATCACCTTGGCGTAAGTGGTCAGAGCCAGCAGCGGGAAATACTCCCGGTAGAGGTGATACATCAGGTAGAACACCCGAGGGAATCCAGTTCCGGTGTAGGACTTTTCATCCCACGAGCCGTCTTCCCTCTGGGTGCGCATCAGATACGCAATTCCTCGCGCCACCGAGTCACTCCGTGTGTCACCGGCTGCGAGCAAGCCGAGAATCGCCCAAGCCGTCTGCGAAGGTGTGCTGTCGCCCTGTCCGCGCAGCGTGGGATCGTCATACGAGCCTACCGTTTCACCCCAGCCGCCATCGGAGTTCTGCACCATTCGCAGCCATTCCGCGCCCTGCTGGACGCAGGGCTCATGCAGATCCATCCCGATAGCTTCCAGCCCGCGTAGAACCAGGGCGGTGCCGTAAATGTAGTTCACACCCCAACGCCCGAACCAGCTTCCGTCGGGTTCCTGCTCCTGGCGCAGGAAATTGATTGCCTTTTTAACCGACGGATGTTCCTTGTTGTACCCGTAAGTCGCCAGCATCTCTAGGATGCGGCCTGTAATGTCGACCGTCGCCGGGTCAAGCATGGCGTTGTGGTCAGCAAACGGTACGTACTGGAAGACCATCCGATCATTGTCTTTGTCGAATGACGCCCAGCCGCCGTTCTTGCACTGCATCGAGAATATCCAGTCGATTGCACGCTGGACGGATTCCCGCTGGTAGCGACCGTTGGGATGCTCCACGCGGCTTAACGCCAGGCAGACCATTGCGCTGTCATCAACATCCGGATAGAACTCGTTGTTGAACTCGAAATACCAGCCCCCCGGCTGTCCCTTCGGGTTCTTGACCTTCCAGTCCCCAGGGTTGCGAACCTGTTTCTGCAAAAGCCAGTCGGCGCACTTCACTATGCGCGAATCGTTTGCGGGAATCCCCGACTCGCCCAAGGCAAATAGCGCGTAGGCGGTATCCCAAACGGGCGAGACGCAGGGCTGCATGCGAAAGGTGTCTTCCTCTTCGATTCCGAGCTTCTCGAATTCATCCATCGCGCGAATAACTTGTGGATCATCCAGCGAATAGCCCAGGCAGCGGAGGGCGATGATCGAGTTCATCATCGAAGGATAGATTGCGCCCAGGCCATCGCTCATCTCGAAACGCTCGAGCATCCACTTTTCGGCTTTCTTCAATGCGATCGAACGCAGCGGCCGAACATGGACGCGCTCAAACCAATGGGTGATTCGATCGATGACCAGAAAGAAATTCCGCCACGAAACAAGCTTTTTCGCCCAATGCAGGTGCATGCGCGATTTATGCAGGCCGCCAACGAAAAGCTCTTCGACTCCCATCTCGCTCGGAATCTTCTTGAATGGCTTCTTCGCGTAGCAGATCGACAATGGCACCAGAATCGCCCGCGACCACGAGGAAATCTCGTAGATATTGAACCAGAACCAGTTCGGAAACAGCACGATCTCAGGCGGGATCGCAGGCACCGCATCGTAATCGTATTGGCCGAAGAAACAGAGGTAGATCTTGGTGAAAGTATTGACCTCGGTGACGCCTCCCATTTCGAGGATCTTCTTCCGAGCTTTCTCCAACACAGGATGGTCAGCCGAATAGCCTGCGAGTTTCAATCCGAAGTAGGCCTTCACCGAAGCGCTGAGATTCGACGGCCCCCCGACATAAATGCTCCATCCACCGTCTTCATTCTGATGGCGCACAATCCAGTTTGCCGACTTCTGGAAGCGTTCAGCGCTGCCGGTGCCGAGCAAGGTGTGCAGCAGAATGTAGTCCGATTCGAGTGTCGTATCGGCTTCGAGCTCTCCGCACCAGTACCCATCCTCGTGCTGCTGCGAGAAAAGATATTTGCGTGCCGCCGCGATTGCCGCGGTGACGTGGCTGGCGAGTTCCTCGATTTTACCGAAGCGAAGCTGTGGGTTCGAACCTACGGCTGCAGAACCTGTATGGGACTCGGGGGAGTCAGTATTCATGCATTTACTCCATAGACAACAGCAAACTTAACCACGGAGACGCTGAGGCACGGAGTCATAAAACCTTTCGAATGATTCCACCTCTGGTCGGGACTGGGACGTTAAAATTCAGAATCAGGCTAGGCATTTGATTTCTAGGATCAGTACGTTCTCGACTACAAGATCTAGACGGTAATCGCAATCCAGATTGATGCCCTTGTATTGGACTGGAAGCGGATTCTAAAAGTCCCGGACCAAGCGCTCGATGAACTTCAATGGCAGCGCCGATGACACGTTCCGTTAGGTCTTCGTGAAGAAGTTTGCTCCGTGTCTCCGTGTCTCCGTGGTGAAGAATCATTTCTCAATTTGCAGGCGCCGATGCGATCGCTTCCACGATCTCCGGCGGCAATCCGAACCGCACATTCTCGGGCATCACTTCCAGTTCCTGCACGTTGTTGAAGCCTTTCCCGCGCAGGAAGGTGATCGTTTCTTCCACCAGATGCTCGGGAGCCGATGCTCCCGCGGTCAACGCGATGGTCTTCACGCCCTTCAACCAGCCGGGCTCGATATCGTTGCAACTGTCGATTAGATGAGCATTTGTGCCCAGGTTCCGAGCCACTTCGACCAGACGATTCGAGTTCGAACTGTTTTCCGAACCGACGACCAACAGCAGATCAGATTCGCTAGCCACCTGCTTTACCGCGACCTGCCGGTTCTCCGTCGCATAACAGATATCCTGGGCGGCGGGACCCTTGATGTTCGGGAACTTCTGCTTCAACGCTGCAATGATGTCCTTGGTTTCGTCGAGACTGAGCGTAGTTTGCGTCAAATACGCAACTCGATTTGGGTGCGGCACGCTCAAGGAAGCTACCTGCTCTGGCGATCCCACAACCTGAGTTACGAGCGGAGCCTCTCCTAAAGTTCCGATCACTTCGTCGTGATCTTTGTGGCCGATCAGAATCAGCGAATAGCCCTCCTTCGCAAACTTCACGGCCTCCACGTGAACCTTTGTCACCAGCGGGCACGTGGCATCAATAACGCGCAGCCCACGCTTTGTACTGTGCTCGCGAACTTCCGGCGAAACACCGTGCGCACTGTAAATAATGCGCTCGCCATTCGGCACTTCGTCTTCGCTGTCGACGAAGATCGCGCCTTTGCCACGCAGTTCTTCCACCACAAAGCTGTTGTGAACGATTTCTTTGCGGACGTAAATCGGCGGACCAAAGGCCTCAAGTGCAATCCGAACCACGTCGATCGCGCGGACCACACCCGCACAAAATCCCCGCGGCTTCAACAGCAACAAGGTCTTTCCGTCACTCTTCGCTAGAATTCCAGACACGATATAAGAATCTCCCTTTCCAGCTGCCCCTCGTTCCGAAGCGGGTAGCGGGCGCTCAAAGATCTCTCTGTCCAGCCGCTGATCGCCGTCACCCATTGCGATGCAAACCGCCGAACCCCCCGTACCCTTAGGGTACACGAACCCCATTGTGGCGATGTCATAAAGCTATCGAAAAGTATCGGGATGGTCAACGTAAGCCACAGAAATGGCTATGATTAGCAGCGAATGGCGAATTCCCGCAGGCTAATGGGTGCCCCAGGGTCTCGCGGAGGTTGCAAGGCCTGGGAATCTCCAAGAGTAGGAAAGTTCAACCGAAACCTCGACTGGAATTTCACTTAACTATCGCGTCGATTCTCTTCCGCCGCCCACATCTGCTGGACAAAGACAGATAACCGTCGCGACTGCAACTCGGGTATCGTTCGGCTGTAAATCTCCTCCGGAGCACCTGCGGCCGAAACCCCTAGCAATAACCCTTGTTTGACGTAAAAATCGATTAATGGCGAGGTACTTCGTTCATAAGCTTCCAGCCGCACCTTGATGGCCTCCGGACGGTCATCTTCCCGCTGAAATAGTTTCCCGTTGCAACGGTCGCAAATTCCTTCGACTTCGGATGGCCGGTCCTTCAGGTGATACACGGCCTTGCACTTCTCGCAAGTCCTTCGCCCGGCTAACCGGGCAACGATTTCGGTCGTTGGCAGTTCATAGTTCACGACCGCCGTCAACGCCAGGTTGTCTTTGTCCAGGAGTTGTTTGAGTGACACGGCTTGCGCCAATGTGCGCGGAAAACCGTCCAGAATGAAGCCTCCTGCGCAGTGCAAACAGCCTTGCCGCTCTTGAACCATCTGCCATACCGTTGTGTCGGGGACCAGATCGCCCCGGCGCATGTGGACCAGAGCCTCACGCATGGCAGGGGACAGGTCAGCGTCTCCCCTTCGGGTTGCCGCCCGGAAAACATCTCCGGTCGACAAATGGCATGCCAACAAGCGTTGGTTCAGCAGATTCGCCTGCGTACCCTTTCCAACGCCTGGCGCCCCTAAGAGAATGATTCTCCAAGGCAAATGGGCTCCGTGGGGAGTCGTTTCACAGCGGGCGGAAGGGCCTTGCAGCCAGGCAGCGCGGGTGGGTTTGTCGTCGGGAACCGTCATTGGCTGACTTTAGGACTGTGGCCATCTCCCTGCTGTGACGGGAATCACACCCCCGCGCACCTAGGAGCACAAGATTACGTTCTGGCCGGGTAATCGGACAGTAATAGCCCGCTCGTGCCACCCCTCCCCCGGCCCGTGCCATTGTTGCGAAGTGCAGGTTGTTGCACTATGTCTGCGACACTTCTCGCAGACCTACCAGGTCAGCGAACAACATGATGGACTTGAGCCAAAGACGGACCGCCGTTCCCCGGGTTGCAATTTCATCCGGGAGCCAGGAATCACGCCTGGTGATTGCGCTCGTCATCTTGCTGGTCACGCTGGCCGCAGTCCTGATCAAAGACCGCCAGTTCTGGTTCGGTTCAGAGTCCACCATCACCGACGCGAATGAGACCCAGGCCGCGGCCGTGCCGACGGCTCCTGCCGCGACTGAAACGGCTGTGAAGCCGGCGG
>AP72_2010_repI_A10DRAFT_1000103_pt1 | contig 13117 bp, 10 predicted proteins | sample AmaPasreplicIA10_FD_9194 | JGI IMG/M metagenome (IMG submission 9194) | reverse complement strand
ATCAATAGTCCTGCGACCGCGGGCTGTAGATATTGAGTCCAGAGTGGCAGGGCCTTGCACCGCGGTCGTAGCGTCGCAATTCCGCCGGCAATTACCACCGACGCAACTCCGCCAGCTACGCCCAGGATTGCGTAGGCGATCAGTTCCGTCGGCTTCTTCATCTCCACTGCGGGAATTCTGAAGAGCGGTTCCGAGCCAAGAAACCAGCGCATCACGACTACGCTCGATATGGCGGAAAGGACCACGGATCCCAGAATTCCCCCCGTCCAGCGCCCGATGACTTCTTCGATCACGAACAAAACGGCGGAGATCGGGGCATTGAATGCCGCCGCCAGACCTGCGGCGGCGCCCACGGGAGCGATCAATCGCATGCGGTCCCGCTGCAGCCGCATCTTTCTTCCTACTACAGAAGCGAGACAAGCGCCGATCTGCAATGATGGATCTTCCGGTCCCAGGGAATGTCCGGAACCTATGGCTAGGGCTGCTGTGATGAATTTTCCGATCGCCGTTCGAAACGGAATGTTGCCATTGAAGATGTAGAGCGCTGCCTTGGTCTGATTGACTCCACTGCCCCTTGTCGCCGGGAAGAAGTTAATGACAAGAAATGCGATGACCAATCCCGCCAGCGAGGGAGCGAGCAGCATACGGGCTGGTGTGAGCACTGCTCCCGTACCGAGTAAATACAGACGGGACCAATCAATGGCGAAGCGGAAGCAAACGACTGCCAGTCCCGAGAACACTCCGATGAAAACCGACAGTACCAGGAACAAACGGTCTTCGCGAAATGCCGACTGCCACAACGCTCTCGGCGAATGGGTGTGAATCCACACCCTCGCCGGATGTATATAGGAGTTCTCGGCCACCGGTTCCGATTCAGGCTTAGCTTGACGTTCCACGTACGTGCCTTAACTACCTTCGTGCAACTTTGCATTTAACAACAGAGCGAGATCAGTCCCGGCCGGAGGTCCGCACACGTTGTTGGTCTTACGTTCGATGCGAAACACTAGATCCATTGCTGCTTCCACCAAGTCTGGATTTCGCCGTAGTGCGGCTTCTGTGAGTCGCGATTTCATATGCGACCATTCATCGCTTAGTGAGGGCTGCGTTCCTGTCCCACCCGTTGTCAGCGAAGTGCAGTTGTTCAACCGCGCTCCAGCGGTGGCAAATCCCTCCAGGACAATGCGGTTGCGCTCCGCTTCCGATAGCTGTCGGCGAAACGGGTCCATGTGCAGCACCATTTCCGTCGTCTTCAGGCGGTCTGCGCTCCCCTGTCGTCGGGATTGCCCGCCACCGCTGCCTGAAGATAGGGCAGTGCTACCGGATACATCCCGAGTTCAAATGCAGCCGCCCCGGCTCCCGCGAGGGCCGCTGGATTGCGACGGTACGAGCGCAAACTCGTGCGATACGCCGTCAGCGCGTGCTCATAATCGTTCGCCTGCAGGAAAAGATTGCCAATCCGCGCTTGCTGCGACGAATCTTCGCCGACGTTCGCGGCCAGGGCTATTAGTTCCGACTGCGCCTGTGTATTTTCGTGCATCCGCAGAAGTAATTCGATCAATTCCAGCCGCGCTGCTCGGCGCTTTTCCTGTTCATGCGGTGACCATGCGGCATATACCGCATCGTGGTAGTAGCGGACCGCGTCGTCTGTTCTACCTAGCTGCACTGCAATCCGTGCCAGTTCCACGTTGACAAGTCCGTTTTCCGGTTGGCGGTCCCAAAGATTCAGGAGATACGCCGATGCTTCTCCCGTGCGACGCAGGCCGATCAAAGCTTCGGCAAGATTGAGTTGATAATTGTAGTCATCACGCGAGTAGAGGAGAGCAGCGCGAAATTCCATGACGGCCGCGTCGTACTTTCCCGCGTTGAGATCGCCAACACCACGAGTGAACCAGCGATTGCCCAATGCATCCCGCTGCGCGTGGTAGACACGCGACAGTCCGGTTACGCTCAGAAAAAACACGATTGCCAATGCGGAAAGGATAATGAGCATGGCGGGACGCTTCCGCAAGTAGAATCGGTACCGCGCCACTCGTTGCAATTCCATTTGGTCTTCCGGTTCCTCAAGCGTCCAGATGTGGCTTCCTCACTGTTCGCAAATTCCGCGGGGAATTCAATCTGGTAGTTCCAAATGCCAGTCGCACCGGCGACTAACCTGAGATCAATTGATGCAGAATTCGACAGCGAGACAGGAATCAACAGCGAAGAGGTGCAAGACCTTCGATCAAGGTATCGATGAAACCACCCTCATCTGACATCAAAAAGAGCTTCATCATCGAGAAGAACGATGCGAAAAGTGCACAGCTTATACAGATACAAATTGCATTCATCACAGCCCGAATGCCCATGCGCAACTGCGTGGCAGCGCGAAGCGAGAGCAGGGCCGTGACTGGACCGTGGACGGCTGAGTAAGGACCGTCGAGTGCCTGAAAGAAGAAGATGAATAGCACACACAAGACCGCTAGAATCGCCAGAGAACATGCTATTCGGGCAGAGGTCATCGAAGTAAGCTGATTATACCTGGACCCTTTCAGTTCCAAACGCGCGACGAAGGTCGTAGGCTCTTACCTTGGCAAGACTCGCGCCGCCCTGAATCGTTGCGGAAGCCAACCAGGCTCACGGAAATGTTCCTCATGCAATCGCCTTGTGCGTGCCGAGAGGATTGCCGCACGGCCAAGGTAGCCGACCACTCTCTGCACGTCGTCGCGATCCACCACGGGCAGACGACCGATGTCGCGATGAAGCATCTTCGCCGCCGCTTCGGAAACCAATTCGTCCGGATACGTCACCACCAGCTTTGTGCTACCCGCTTGCTCAACGGTGGTCACGCCGGCCGGGTCCTCTGCGAGAGCGCGCAGAATATCGCCACGGGTGACAATTCCAGCCAACTTGCCGACATTGTCCAGAATCAGGAGTGCCTGGTGTCGCGCCACCGCAGGATCATGCCGCGCGATCCTCTCTGCAAGCTCTCCAACCTTAGTGCCTGCAGGAATAACCGGTGGCTCTTTTACCATGGTCTCGGCGACCAGCGTCTGGCTGAGGACGTCCGCCTCGTAGTCCTGATGCACCCGCAATCCCCTTCGCGCCAGCTTCTCCGTCATGATCGAACTGCGTGGCATGAACAACATCGCGATGCCATCAGCCATTACCGCGACCAGCATCAACGGGAGCACAGAATTGTAGTCACGCGTAATCTCGAAGGCGAAAATGATGAATGAAAATGTTGCGCGCGACGCAGCGCCGAATACCGCGCCCATCGCGACCAGCGCAAAAGCTCCAGGCGACAGGTGAGCGCTTGGGAAGACGCGATTCCCGATCAGCGCAAACAGCCCTCCCATCGCGGCGCTCCACATGAAGGTTGGAGCCAGCAACCCTCCCGATGTGCCAGAGCCCAGTGAGATCACCAGTGCAGCGAACTTAGCAACCATCACAACCAGCAATATCTTCCAAGCCAACTCGCCATTCAGAATGGCGCCGATTGTTTCATAGCCAACACCAAATACGCGCGGCACAAAATACCCGATGATTCCCAACCCTAACGCGCCAATTGCAGGCCACCAGAGTTCGTCCAATGGAAGCCGTTCAAACGTGTCTTCCACCCAGTACAGAACCTTGCTCAGGAAAACGGCTGCCAGGCCGCAGAGTGGCCCCAATAGAATGTAGAAAGGAAGAGCGTGGGGAATTCCGAAATCCATCTGCGCCACTTGAAACATTGGCCCCGGCCCCAATAGCTGCATATGTACAGCTGTGGCCAGCGTACTTGCAATGACCAGCGGGATAAATGATCGCGACTTGAATTCAAATAGCAAAAGCTCAATCGCAAGAATGACTCCGGCAATTGGAGTATTAAACGTCGCCGACATTCCGGCTGCCGCTCCACAAGCCAGCAGAACTTTCCGCTCCGAGGCGGTCGTATGCAGCAGCTGTCCAACCAGCGAACCGAGCGCCCCGCCGGTTTGAATAATCGGGCCTTCTGCGCCAAACGGGCCGCCCGTACCGATGGCGATCGCAGCAGAAATTGGCTTTAGCAATGCCACTTTTGGTTCGATCCGGCTGCGATTCACCAGCACCGCTTCCATCGCTTCCGGAATGCCGTGCCCCTTGATCTTGGAACTGCCGTACTTTGCCATGACGCCGACAATCAGTCCGCCAACCACCGGGATCGCGATCACCCATGCACCCAGATGGTGCGAACCTACGCTTCGAAACGTCGTTGTCCATTCGTGAAAAAAGAAGAGGTTGGTAAAAAGTCCAATGAGCTTGTACAGCAGGTAAGCCACAATTCCCGCCAGCAGTCCGATTCCTACTGCTAGAAATGAAATGAGGACGATGCGATATTCTGCCGGCGCCGGAGGTGTCAAAGGCGAGATCCCCGAAGCCGCCAAGGGTTCGCTCATCACGGTCTGTGTAGCCTGCTTGTGCTTGTTGTCCATAGATTGTCTAAACTGTCTCCAGACGAGGACCTTGCACTCCAATCCTCTTGAATCGAGTGGCTTCAATTGGATGCCGGGAGCATCGTAAGAGCGGCCTCAGTACAAGAGCGGCCTTAATACCTGCGGATGCCTGGGAACCCCGCCAGCCTCAGCCGCCGTGCTCGCTTTTCTTCCCCGTCATGACCCGTCGCAACGCCGCCACCAGTTCTGGGGCAGCGTCCTGCAACTGTTCGTGATGGTGCAGGGCTAACTCCGCCAGAACCTTTTCTCCCTTTGCAGTCAGCTGCAGCAGCACCTCCCGGCGGTCGTTCGTGGCCCGCTCTCGATGCACATATCCGCCCGCTTCCAGGCGGTTGATCAATTCCACCGCGCTGTGATGCTGAATCTGCATCCGGTTCGCAACGTCGCGAATCCGCGGGCGCAAATCGTCCGGCATCCCCTTGATCGATAGCATCAGCTGGTATTGCCCACGCTCCAGCCCCGCTTTTTCCACCGCCCGCTCGCTAAAGTGGAGAAATCTTCGGATCTGAAACCGGAACTCCGCCAATGCCTGGTAATCCGCCAGCGTAAGCTTCCTCATGCCGACGATTCTATCGTGCTCCGATAGTCTTTACTTAGTATATCGTGATGCGATATACATGAGAAGTCACTGCGCGAACACCGCGGCCGCCAAAGGGGGTGGCCGCGGAAGCGCCCCCACTTCCCGTCCAGAGTCAGCACGGGAAGTGGGTTTGATTTGGATTTCCCTGTGGCCCTGTGTGTTCCCTGTGGTGAAAGGTTTTCCTCGCCGCTAGCCGACCCAGCGCAACTCCATTTAGAATCCTCTGTCCACATCGGACAGGAGCCCGACCGTGATCCCGCGCTATACCCGGCCTGAGATGGCCCGCATCTGGAGCGATGAGAACCGCTTCCGTACCTGGCTCGCTGTCGAAGTCGCCGCCACTGAAACACTTGCTGAAGCCGGTCTCGTCCCCAAAGACGCCGCCAGGGCGATCAAGGAACGCGCCGATTTCCGCGTCGAGCGCATTCACGAAATCGAGGCCGAAGTCCGCCACGACGTCATCGCCTTCACTACAGCGGTTGCCGAAATCGTAGGCCCGCACGCGCGCTGGTTCCACTACGGGCTGACCTCGAACGATGTTGTCGATACTGCCCAGGCGCTTCTGATACGGCAGTCGTCCCAAGTCATAGCGCAAGACCTCCATCGTCTCGCCGAAGTGCTTGAGAGGCGCGCTTGGGAATTCAAAGACACACCTATGATCGGACGGACTCATGGCGTTCACGCCGAGCCGATCACTTTCGGATTCAAAATCGCGAACTGGTATTCCGAAACACAGCGCAACATTGCACGCTTCATGGCTGCCGCAGAAGATATGCGTGTCGGCAAGTTCTCAGGAGCCGTCGGCATCTTCGCGCACCTTACTCCGGAGCTCGAGGAGAAGATGTGCGCGCGCCTCGGATTGAAAGCTGCGGCCGTGTCATCACAGGTAATCCAGCGCGATCGGCACGCGAACTATCTCGCGACCCTGGCCGTGATCGCTTCGACGCTCGACAAGATTGCGACGGAAATCCGTCATCTGCAGCGCACCGAAGTCCGCGAGGCCGAAGAATACTTCAGTGAGAAGCAGAAGGGTTCTTCCGCCATGCCGCACAAGCGCAATCCTGTCACCTGCGAACAGATCAGCGGCCTGGCCCGGGTTGTGCGTTCGAACGCCCAAGCCGGTTTTGAGAATGTCGCACTATGGCATGAACGCGATATCTCGCACTCGTCGGTGGAGCGCGTGATCCTGCCTGATTCCACTACGCTCGCAGATTATCTGCTAACCAAGACCGCCAATATCGTCGACACGATGTTCGTCTATCCGGAGCGAATGCGAGCCAATCTGGAATCGACGCATGGCCTCATCTTCAGCGGACAGTTACTGCTCGATCTCGTCGAACACGGCATGACCCGTGAAGACGCTTACCGACTCGTGCAAGGTCACGCCATGCGCTCATGGAAAGAAGGACTGAATTTTCATGACGAGATCCTTGCCGACAAAGAGATCACCTCGAAAGTTCCGCGCAAGCAAATCGAGTACGCCTTTGACCTGCCGCGTCAACTCAAAAACGTGGACAGGATCTTCGCCCGGGTCTTTGGCAACCAGCGCCCTGTGACCACAGCGAAGAAGAAAAAAGCGAAAAAAAGATGAACCATGTCGAGACAGCCGCCTCGGCTGTCCCGCGATGGCGAAGCCGAGCGCGCCCCCGTCACGAGCTCTTGCAGGAATCTCCCTAATGTCACGACAGTAGAAAAGCGGCTTCCAGAGCGGCTTTTTAGCCGCCACATCTATGCCGAAAACCATTCGTCTGCCTCCAGAATCGAACCCCAAGGAGGTACGGAGTAATGCCAACATTGACGAAAGGAAAGGTAGCAATTGCCTTCTTGGGACTTTGTCTCGGCTCGTTCACGCTGGCACAGGCACAAGATGAAAAGAGCACGGCTGACAACTCGGAATTGGCGCGCGCGACCGAAACGGTGCAGCACATCACCAGCGCCTCTCCCGACAAGGGAGTTCCGAAAGACGTACTCGAGGGAGCGAAGTGCGTCGCTGTGATTCCAAAATTGGTGAAAGGTGCATTCGTAGTCGGAGGCGAGCACGGAAGCGGCGTCGCGACCTGCCGTACGGCAAACAATAGCTGGAGCGCGCCGGCACCGTTCTCCGTGTCTGGTGTGAGTTGGGGTCCGCAAGTCGGCGGGAAGAGCACCGATCTCATGATGTTCATCATGAATGAAGAAGGGATGAACGGATTGATGAAAGGTCACGTGAAACTTGGCGCCGACGTTTCCGCGGCGGCAGGTCCAGTAGGACGCTCGGCATCTGCGGAGGCCGGCTACAAAGCTGGCATTCTGACCTATTCGAGCAGCAAGGGCGCGTTCATCGGAGCGTCATTGAACGGCGCTGAACTGCAACAGGATCACAAAGCAACCAAGTCCTGGTTCGGCAGTGATGTTCCTTTCAGCGACATTCTCAAAGGGCAAGCACCCATGCCAAACATCGCACCCGCTCGCGATTTTGTGAACGCAGTTCAGAACGCAAAAGAAACCGCACAGACTCGCTAAACAGTAAGGCCATACGCCCTGCAGGATAGCAGGGTGCCCCACCCTTCTCGCGCTGTTTGCGAGAGGGTGGGGATTTTTAACTTTCCTGGCCAGTCCCGAATGTTCCTGCAGGAACTCATCGTCATGACGGCAAGGGGCATACGAGTATGTCATGATAGGCAAACCCCAAGAAAGCAATAGGCCTTCCCAGTTCCTCGCAGTAATGTCCACGCGAGATCCCTTCGCCGCAAGTGAAAAACGCCGGGCGTTCGGGATGACGTCGTGTGGAGCGAGACAAAGGGCACGTGTCGCCGCTTTGGCTGTTGTGTGTTTTGTTTGATTCTTGAATTTGGGGATTGCGGTACACTTTCACCGGCTATGGCTTTCTTGATACAACTCGTATCCCTGGTTGTCATTGCTGGTACCGCTATCAGAAAAGCGGAGGATGCGGATTGGAAGTGGGCGAATGCGGGCATCGTTGTCGGCGGCATCGTCCTCGGGATTTTAGTGCCTGCCGTGATCGGCTTTATCATCCAGCATGCTTATTTCTTGCCGCTAATGGGGCCGATACTCGCCGTTGGCTTCGGTTTACTCGCGGCGACTGGTGCCATCGCTGGAAACAAATGGCGGGCAGCGGGAATCCGGATAGGTCACAAAGTTCAGTACACGAAGAACGATAAGACTGTGATCTAGCTATCTGCCTTGGGCGAGCAACTGCGCGGACAACCCGCCGCGTGTCACAAGATGCGAGTTACTTCCGTCTGTCCACGAATTACTTGGATCTTCAACGAGGAAGTGATGCGATGGCGGGACCGTCCCCATGCTCCGAGCGGGGCCGGCCGATCCTTTCATAATTCCCAAACTGGGGTTGCCCCACGCTTCCCGTCCCGGCGGCAGCAGGGGCTGGTAGCAACCTGCCGAGACTCCTCGCACGAGATAAAAAGCTAAATCGGTTTCTGGAAAAATGGGCCGCGCCGGACACCACCGTTACTGCGGTTGCCCCATCCTTTCGCGCCTTTTGCGAAAGGGTGGGAACCACGGATGCGAAGATCTGAAAGGATGGGTCGGCCCGCCCTGAGAATGCACTTTGCAATCGTTAACCTGAAGCGTATGCTTTGTGCGTCCGTCCCAGCGTCTGATGAACTATCAAAAGATGAGCAGCATCGAATCGGACTTCGCCGATCACCCCGGCGACGGTCCGCCGGGCGCTTTTATCATTTGGCTCATCCCGATATTGTGGCCCTTACTCATCGTCCGCTTTCTGCTGCCGATTCCTGAGCGAAGTACTTGTCCCCGGAATCCGAGCGTTCCGATGCCCGGAAATGTCTGCGCAGCCGACTCCTACCTCTGGCGGTAAGTTTCAGCCGCGTCGTCCATTTCCTCAATGTGGATACGCTTGCGAGATCAAGGATGTCCCATTGCTTCACGCGTTGTATGCCAGAGGAAGTTTTGACTTGCTCGGAGGCGTAAAGCTCAAACCGTAGTCCACTCGCCAAAGGGTGCGGCACGTTTGTCCGCATGCCCATAGGCCCGCCCCGAATTCCCTGTCAGGTCATGTTGATCTCAACTTGAAATCTCGCGTAACTTCGGGAAGGAATTCAAGAATGCAATAACTGCAGGCAACAATGACCAAGACTAAGATCTTAAAGAATGTCCTCTCCTTATTTATCAATTAGTGTCTAACTAACTCCAGTTATCGCGTCCCGCTGAGTTAGCTACACACTGAGAACCGTTTGCCGACATTCGTGTAGTTTACTAGCTCAGGCTGGAGTATGATGCTGCTGTTTGAACTCGTGCGGCAGGGACGACTTATGAATCCTCCTGTCTATCGCTACCTACGCGGCTATGCTGTTGATCCGGGGTTCTCCACGCGTCTGGACACCGCCGGAATTAATGAAGTTGTATATCGGATTCCATTCGAGCGACTTGAACCAGGCCCGTCTGGTGAATATCTAGAAGTGGTCGACTACGACCCTGCCAGCAATTGCTGGTACGAACCGATCGACCTGCGGGACGAAGAGATTGCCTCCCAGAATGGACTCGCGCCGAGCGAAGGGAGCCCGCAGTTCCACCAGCAACTTGTCTACGCGGTGGCCATGAAGACCATTCGCCACTTTGAGCGCGCCCTGGGTCGGAGAATCGTCTGGGCGCCCAGAGTGCTGAAACCAAAGAGCGGACCCCAACTCCAACGTGATGTTCGCTGGCCGCGGGAATATGTGCCAAAATTGCGGGTCTATCCGCACGCGCTCCGCGACAGCAATGCTTACTACGATCCTCAAAAGTCTTCCTTGCTGTTCGGGTATTTCACCGCGGCCGATCAATGGCAGGGAAGTAACTATCCCGGCGGACTGGTTTTTACCTGTCTAAGTCCTGATATCGTGGCCCACGAAACAACCCACGCCATTTTGGATTCGATTCACCATCGCTATATGGAGGTCACAAATCCAGATGTCGCAGCTTTCCACGAGGGTTTTGCGGATATCGTCGCTCTCCTGCAGAGGTTCACGTTCAGTGAATTGGTGGAGCAGCAACTGTATATTAGCGGCGGCAGAATGGATCGGTACACGGTGCTCGGGGAATTGGCAACGCAATTTGGCGAGGCTTTGCAAGGCAATAGAGGTGCGTTGCGCACCATGATTGGCCAGTGGGATGCGAAAGGTGAGTGGGCACCTCTGCAGCCCAGTCCGTCGGACTACACTCGCAACGTTGAGGCACACGATCGCGGTGCCGTCTTGGTCGCCACGGTGTTTGATGCGTTTCAGCGAATCTATCGTTATCGAACTGTCGATTTGGTGAGGATCGCAACCAATGGCACCGGACAGCTGCCGGAGGGCAGCATCAGTCGGGATCTGGTGCATCGGCTGGCCGTCGAAGCTGGTCAGATCGCCGAACATTTCTTGGCGATCTGCATTCGCGCGCTCGACTATTGTCCGCCGCACGACATTACCTTTGGCGACTACTTGCGCGCTTTGATTACCGCGGATCTCGACATCGCGCCCGAAGATGAGGCGGGCTACCGCCTTGCTCTGATTGAAGCATTTCGCGCGCGTGGAATCTTTCCGGATCGTGTGAATACAATCTCGATCGATAGCCTCCGTTGGAGCACGCCCGACTTCACCCCAAAGCAAACAAAGACCTTCAGCCGCATTGCCGACCAGATGAAACACCACATCGGTGAAATCCTGGAAACAAAAGACCGTCAGGAGTTATATAGAAGGTCGGAAGTCGCGCAGGGGAGCCTTCACGAACTGTTAATGGGAAAAGCCAAGGCGTACGGGGACGCAGAGTGGGAACTGTTTCTGAATAAGTTAGGGCTGACGTCGCGCCCGGTTTCACAGTTATTCGGCAAGGATTCTGCCAAGGTCCGATTTATCCGCGACGGCCTGCCGGATCGTAACTATGTGCCTCGAATTGAAGTACATAGCGTCCGTCCTGCCTTTCGCTCGGGACGTGAAGGACGCCAGATCGAACAGGTTCTCATCACACTGACTCAGCGGGTTTCCGCAGACATTGGAGACGAAGGACAGCCGCACAAGATGGTATTCCGGGGCGGCTGCTCGCTGATCTTGAGTCTCGGCAACCTGAATCAGGTGGAGTACGTGATTCAGAAGAACATCAAAAGCTACGAACGCTTCCAGCGTCAAGCCGCTTACGCCCGCGGAGACGACGAATCGGCTGCCGCATTGGCCGCTTCTCTCTATGCCAACGATGATCGAGACTGGCGTCTCGATTTCAACCTGCTTCACCGCCACTGAGGTCACTTATGGCAATCGCTGTCTCGGCGAATATTCGAATGTATCGGTTGAAGGAACTAGGCGATTGCTTTCTGGTCACTTTCACTGTTGGCGACTCGAAGAGCCATCTGCTCATCGACTGCGGCTCATTTCGAAATAGCAGTGATTCGATCGCACGACTGAAAAAGATCGCCGCGGAGATCAAGAAGACACTCGACGGGAAACCGATCGATGTGGTGGTCGGTACCCATCAGCATAACGACCATCTCAGCGGCTTCCTTCATTGCGAGAAAGAGTTTGGCGAGATCGGAGTGGAACAGGTATGGCTCCCTTGGCTTGACGATCCCAGCGATTCCATGGCACGAGACATTGGCGAGGCCCACAACAACCTCAAGAAGGGATTGGCTTCCGTCCGCGAAGAAATGATTTCGTCCTCCAGCAATGTTGCAACTGCCACTCCCTTTCGCATTCTGGATGAGATGCTGGGTTTCTATGGAGCCGCAGCGTCTGGGACACCACCGGAACTTCCTGCAAAGGCAATCGAGATTCTCAAGGGCCTAGGGCGAAAAGCTCCAGAGTATTTGAGGCCTGGTCGGATCTTCGACATGCCGGGCTTGCCCGCGGGTACGGTGAAGGTGCACGTTCTGGGGCCACCGCGAATTAGCGGCAACGAATTGCTTTATCGGAAGGATCCAAGGGCCGGCGAAAGCTATGACCCGGCACTTGCGCTCGCAGTCGCGTCGGCCAACAAGTTCCTCGATGCCGTTGCTGCGCGCAGAGGCGTGATCTCGCGCGAAGAGGAACAGTATCCCTTTGGGGAAACCGAGAAGCGGCGTCGGAAATCCGCAGCGTCGAGCGATTTAAAGAAGATCCAACAGCACTACTACGGCCAAGGAAATTCCTGGAGGAGAATTGATGACGACTGGATGCAGCAAGCCGGCTTCTTGGCTCTTTACCTCGACACCTTTACCAATAATTCCAGCGTCGTTCTAGCCATCGAGTTAGTCGAGAGCGAAAAGGTGCTGTTGTTTGCCGCCGATGCACAGACCGGAAACTGGCTGAGTTGGGATCAAGTGAAATGGGAGAAGGACGGCGTCAGCACCGACGACCTTTTGGCGCGTACCGTCTTTTACAAGGTCGGACATCATGCGAGCCACAATGCAACATTAGTTGCGGCCATGGAGAAGATGGACCATCCCGAGTTGGTCGCATTGATCCCCGTTCACAAAAAAGACCCTAACATCGCCAAGCCAAATGGGTGGAAGATGCCAGCTAAGAATTTGTTCAAGAGGCTAGTGGCAAAGACGAACCACCGAGTGCTCCAGATGGACGGCAAAAACCCTGCCAGCTGCGACCCCAATCGAAATCCTGCTCAAGCGGCCTGGAAAAAGATAGGCATTCAGCCCAAGATAACGGAACTTTTCATGGAGCTGGAAATCAAGTGACGATCAGCCGCTACTAAGGAGGTCTTCACGAAAAGGCCCGCCAGCTGACGGGTGGCCCGCCCTTGTGAGTTGTTGGTGCTTCCTGTTTCGAAACAAAGGGTGGTCGGGTGGCCCATCCTTCGAAAGATGCTGACTAGTTTTGGTCTTGCGAATTACCCTAGATGTGGGTGTCCCACTCTTCGCGCAGTTTGCGAAGGGTGGGTACCACGATTGCCGAAAGCGATAAGATTTTGCTTCACGAGTTCACGCCACTCGATCCCGAAAAGAAATCTTTCCCCACCCCACATCCACCCGCACCAATCCCGGCTCTCCCAAAGCACAGTGCCGATAGCTGCTCCACCTCCACTGCTCCGGCGATTCCACCAGTCCAAGTCTAACGGGGTTGCGGTGCAGGTGCCGCAATTTCTCCACCCTTCTTCGACGTCC
>AP72_2010_repI_A10DRAFT_1000101_pt1 | contig 13332 bp, 12 predicted proteins | sample AmaPasreplicIA10_FD_9194 | JGI IMG/M metagenome (IMG submission 9194) | reverse complement strand
CAATACAATTAGGCAATTTGGAATTTACATTGCAATCGAAGCCGTGGGTGTTCCTATCCTTTCGGCATTGGCTGGTGCAGCAACGCGCTTGGCACTCGGCGACACGTTTGGGCGAGCCTTTTATCAGTGGTTTTTGGGAGATGCGACTGCTGCCCTCGTCCTCACCCCTACTCTGCTCTACTGGTGGTTCGGTGGACTGCGTGAAGTTGAGGTTCATGCGCGCCTCTTCTTTCCGGTCATCCTGGCACTGGCCGCATCCCTTTCCTTCACATTTCTGCTACCTCGGTCCGAGTTTTCACCGATTGTTCTGTACGCTCCCCTGCCGTTGCTGATTTTGGCAGCCACGACATTGCGACCCGTTGGAATATCGACGGGAATATCCATGCTCGCTCTGGTCTCTATTGTCAGCGCCGTGAAAGGGAGTGGAGCATTTTTCATGGTTCGATCTCAACACAGCGTTCTTGCGATGCAATTGTTTCTGATTGTCATCGCTGTTCCCATGCTGTTTGTTGCGATCTTGATTGATGAACGAAAGGAAGTGCAGACGCAGTTGAGTCAAAGCCAGGAGATCCTGAGAGAAAATTACAGGCGCAATCAGGATCTTACGGGTAAGTTGCTCAATGCGCAGGAGGAGGAGCGGCGAAGGATCGGGCTCGAACTGCATGACGATATAGGACAGCGTCTCGCCATGGTCTCAATAGTCTTGGACCAACTGAAATGTGAGTTACCAGCAGGGTTGGAAAAGGTGGGAAGTTCGGTGAACTCTTTACTTTTGGATGTGCAGACTATTGCCGCCGACGTTCAGGAACTTTCTCACCAGCTTCATTCCAGCACCCTGCAACATCTGGGCTTGGACATCGCACTCAGGAAATTGTGCAGCAGTGTGGCTCGTCAGCATGGCATTTTTGTCGAATTCCGCGCGGACGACGTTAAGGAACTTCCCCCAGACGTCAAGCTCTGCCTGTTTAGAGTGGCCCAAGAGGCATTGAACAACGCAATACGACACGGCAACGCGAAGCGAATACAAATCCTGCTCCAGCAGAAAGAAGGTCTTTTGACCATGCGCGTGCGCGACGAAGGCGCCGGATTTGACGCTGTTATCCCTTCTAATGGGCTGGGGTTGATGAGCATGCAAGAGCGAATGCGATTCCTGGGTGGTCGCCTGTTGGTCAAGTCCCAAGTTGGGGCAGGTACACAGGTCGATGCGGAACTACCCCTTCGCAAATAGCTCTGTTGCGGTCGAAACAATAACTGTCGCTAAGAAGACGATTGCACCCATCATCCCCGAATCTTCAGCTCAAGATCCGTTTGATTGCCCCGGCATCCTCCAGCAATCGAAGGCACGAGCAGAACTTCGTCACCTTCCTGGAATGCATACGCAGGCCCGCCGAGAAAGCGGATGTCTTCCTCATTCACATACACATTCAGGAAACGCCGAATCTGTCCCTGGTCATCTCTGAGATGTGGCTTGAGTGCCGGAAACTTCTCATCGAGAACTGAGAACAGCTCTCCCAGATTTGAAGCTGCGCAAGTAACGGAACTTACGCCGTCGGTGTGACGGCGCAGGGCAGTAGGAATTTGCACTGTAATCGGCATGTTACGCTCCGATTCCTGCGACCGCTTCCGCAGCCGCGATCACGCCCGGCACTTCGTCCACATCGAGCGTCTGCTGTAAGTACGCTTCGAACTCGGTGAGCTTCGGGGCAATCGGACGCTCCGTCTTATACACGCCGGCGAGCACGTCCGTAGTCTTCAACCCATTGCCGGTAACGCAGAGCACGGTGGTTTCCTCGGGCAGAATGCGGTCCTGGCGATACAACTTGCCGGCGCATCCCACGGTCACTCCACCGGCTGTCTCGGTGAAGATGCCTTCCGATTCCGCCAGCAACCGGATCGAGTCGACCACTTCCGGATCGCTCACATCCTCGCTCCAGCCGCCGCTGTTCTTGATCGTCCGGATTGCGTAATGTCCGTCCGCAGGATTCCCGATCGCAAGCGACCGCGCAATCGTGTTCGGTTTCTGCGGCTCGATCTCCGAGCTGCCCGTCTTCACTGCGGTCGAGATCGGCGAGCATCCAGTAGCCTGCGCGCCGAAGAACTTCACTTCCTTCGCTTCGACCAGCCCGAGCTTGACCAACTCATCGAACGCCTTCTTAATCTTGGTGATCAGCGACCCGCCAGCCATCGGGCACACAATGTTGTCGGGCAAGCGCCATCCCAGTTGCTCAGCGATCTCGAATCCGACTGTCTTCGATCCTTCGGCGTAATAAGGACGCAGATTGACGTTCACAAATCCCCAGCGATGCTCGTCGGCGATCTGGGAACAAAGACGGTTCACCTGGTCGTAGTTCCCGGTTATACGAACAACTTTGGCGCCAAAGACATTCGTTCCCAGAATCTTCGCCGGCTCAAGATCCGACGGGATGAAGATCCATGCCTTCAATCCTTCGCGCGCTGCATGTGCCGCAACCGCATTGGCCAGATTTCCCGTCGAGGAACACGAAACCGTGTCGAACCCAAACGCCTTGGCATTCGCCAAAGCGACTGCCACCACTCGATCTTTAAAGCTCAACGTCGGCAAACACACGGCGTCGTTCTTGATATAGAGATTTCCCGCGGCCGCCGTACCGCTCAGCTTCTCCCCAAGATGCGGAGCGTTGAAGAGCGGAGTAAATCCTACCGGTAACCGCGGGTTATAGCCCTGGGGGAGGGGCAACAGATCTGAGTAGCGCCACATGTTCGGTGCACGCTGGGTGATGCGCTCACGACTCACCGACGCCTTCAACGCGTCGTAGTCGTACGCAACTTCCAGGGGGGAGAAACACTCGTCGCAGATGGAGCGGGGCTGGTTTCCCCATGTCCGTCCGCATTCGCGGCACCGCAATTCGTAGTGAGACATGTTGCTACTCGCTTTCTTAAAGGGCTCAAAGTTCAGCGCTCAAGCAGAAACTCAAGTCATGGAAACTTTGAAACCTTGAAACCTTGCTTCTAAGCGAGTAGCTGACGACGAGCCGGAAAAAGTGGCCATAAAAGCAAATGGCCTCTTTTCCCAGGAAAAGGAAAAGAGGCTATCGGAAAGCAGATACGTCGCGCTTGCCGAATCCCATGTTCCCTGTTTCCAGGAGAGAGTTGGCACCAGTCACCCGGGATATATGATCCCGGATCGGTTGCCGTGGCGTCTCAGGGCTCGTCCCTCAGCCACTCTGCATGAAATTCAGGTTCACTCCGAAGAGCGAACTTGTTCTCGTGATGATACAAACCGAACGGTCGGGAGTCAAGTGGGAAGATGCGGCTTGAAGTCCGTCAGCCGCTACCGATTTTTCGGGGGAATCTGCCCCTTCCCCGGTCTATTGGAATCAAATATTTAGAGTGAAATTGTGAGGGAAAAACGACCGGATCCCAGGCTCCTGTCATCCTGAGCGAGGATTGAGCTGAGCAAGGCGAAGCTCAACCGCAGTCGAAGGATACCTAACTCGTATCAGGTCTCGATCTGGTGTGAAGGAATTCTCCCGCTTAACTGCGAAAACGTATCCCTATCTCTAGCCAGTCAGAACAAGTACGGCACCAGCGCAGAGGTCTGACCGGCATTATGCGGCATACGTTTCTCCGAATTGGGAGCGCATCCACTCCTCCTCCTTGCGGAGCTTGGCCCAAAGCACAATAAAGATCAGGACGAACCCGATGACCCCCCGCACTTGGGAGAGCGCTATCACGGTGCCAAGAAACCCGGTCAGGATGCCGGTGTAGATGGGATGACGGACCACGGCATGGGGCCCGGTGGTAATCAGCTCGTGTCCCTGCTTGATGGTGACGGAGCTGCTCCAGTTGCTGGCAAGGTGATGGCGCGCCCACACAGCGAATAAAAGGCCGGCGACGGTAATCGCAGCTCCGATCCAAAAGGGCCAGAAGCCAGGCGGCCAGAGCTCGCGATAAAGCCAGCGCAGCGGGATGCGAGTTGTCGAGAGCAGCACGATCACGATCACGAAGGTGAGGGCCCGCAGGATGCCCGCGGCGTCCGCCTCGCGGCGCTGATTGGATTTGGTGCCGATGGCCTTGATCCGCCAGTAGACAATAAAGGCGATCCACACCACGGGAAAGAGGGATTCATAAAACCAGAGCATGCAAGACCTCCGTTGTGGAAGGGCACGGCTTTAGCCGTGCCGTCAATACCATATACAGGCGGGTTTCAGCCCCTGAGGCAACGGCGATCGACTTCTCTGATTCTCTATGGCACGGCTTCTGCGTTCCAATGAAAAGGCCATGAACCCATGAAACAATTCGGAAACATCAAAGTCCTGTTCATCGCGGGCTTCGGTCCAATCGTCCGCGACGCGGCCAGTAACAAACTCTACCCAGGAGAACCTCGGCATCCATTTCAAAGAAGAGACCGGAGGCTATTTGCATACCGAGGCGCTGCCAGGAGCCAAGACGTTCGCCCTGTGGCCGCTTTCTCAGGCGGCGCAGTCCTGTTTCAACAAGGATTCCTGGCCTGACAACATCCCTATCCCTCAAGCTGGCTCGAGTTCGACGTGGACAGCGTCGAGAAGGCGACCGCAGAACTCGAATCGCAAGGATATCGAATGCTAGTCAAGATAAAAAAGGAACCGTGGGGCCAAACCGTGAGCCGCTTCCTTGGACCGGAAGGACTGTTGGTTGGAATCACCTTCACTCCGGTAATGCGACAAGAAAAATAACGCGCATGAGCCGGAACAGAAAAACTGTGGAACGTCCCGTCTGTACCCGCCTGTCCCTGGTTTCCCGCTGATACTGCGGTTCACGTCCGTGTTTCGCTTCGATGGGCACACACTTCCTCCGGTGAACCGTAACCGCGACGGTAGGCTGGCCCGGAGACTTCATATGGCTTCAATTCACTCCATCGCCCTTCGCTACAGGCACGCGGGAAACCGCATGAACAGTACAGTATCCATCCACTGAAGCCGTTCTCTGCAATTGGTATCAAGTAAGACCCGTTGTCATAGGGACTCGAACCTGGCAGATATCGAGTGCGGCATTTCGGGCACTCCACGCAATGACGAACACGCAGCATGAGATTTACAAAGCACAGTCCGCCTGGAATGAACCAGAGCCAGAACGCCGCGAGTCTAGTGACAATTTAAGAGGCACGCGGCGTTCCAGCTCCTGAACAATTACGAGACAAACGGCCCAGGCATTGGATCGTGCATTAAAGCGACGACCCGCAACGTCCAGGGTGGTCTCGAAACGATCCGTACTATTGCCCGAGTCCGAATCTCTGCAAATGATGGCTGCAAGCATTCGCGTGCAAAATGGAATGCGGGTGTGTACGTGCGAAGTCTGCCATCGACCTGCCGATGCGTTCGTTTACAGGGGTTAATAGAATGGCGTGGATCTTGCCCGTATTCGGCCCGGTGAGCACCGTTGCCATACCTGAGATTTGTCCACGCTCATTGATATTGCTGGCCGCGATGATGAAGAGGTTGGCATCCTCGCGAATGAGCGTGTTCAGGTCGGTCATCACATCGTCTTGCCAGATGAAGCCGCGGGACCAGCCCGCGGAGTTGAAGGCGCTTCCCACCACCTGGCCCCGGTTGTTGATGCCTGTGGCAAAGGCGGCACCATCTCCCGGCAGAATGCCGAGGTTTGTGACTGCGCCGCGTGCGCCGTTCTGCCAAAGAGATGCAACAATGGTTGAGCCATCAGCGGTCGAGACATACCCAACAGCTTGGCCGTGGTCATTAATTGCGTAGGCGGCATTTCCATCGCGTCCGAGGGCTGGAAGTTGGAGGGCAGTGTCGTTTTCCCACAATACGGCGTGAATCGCTATGTTGGTGCAGTTTCCCGAGGAGCCTACGGCTTGGCCTTTATCATTGATGCCTTGTACGAAACCGTCTTGGTCGTCAACCACCGTAGGAAGACCGTGGGCTTCGCCTTTTTCCCATAATACCGGCGATATGGTCTTTCGAGGCTTGCTAGTCGGGCACCCAGAGTCCAGGACCGGCGTTTCCGAAATGCCAACTATTTGTCCGCGGTTATTGATAGCGCTGGCCTGCCCGTTGTTTCCGCCCAGCGTCGGGAGAGCCATCATGTGGCCGTCTCGCCAAAAGAAGGGACGACACGTCAGTTTTGTGCCAAAGGCGCAAAAGTCTTCACCATCTGGATCTGGAACAGATGTTTCGGCCAGACCGACGGCTTCCCCGCGATCGTTGATCCCGCCATAGTTGGTCCAACTGTTCTTTCCTCCAAGCGTGCCGAGGTCGATGTTGAGTCCGTAGATGCTTAATACCGCGCGGCCACTTGCAACGGTCGTGGATGTCGAAGTGATGGGCGGGTTTACAACCCCATCCATGTTCTCTGCCCAGCCTTGATTGTTGAGTCCCATGACCATGCTGAAGTTGTCCGTACTGTGATTGAGGCCCAAATCGGTAATCTTGTAGCTTTTTTGAGCGAACGCACTGCTGGAACAAGCCAGAACAATCGTTGTAACCCACGGCATCCAGAAATTCCGCAACTGTCTTAGAGTGCCCATATCTCCTCTTTTCCTCCTGTAAGAGTCGCTATGCCGAGACGACTCGCGATTTACGACAGGTACGACTCGGCGTTGTGATAGTTGTGTGGAAATGGCGAGCAGAATTGCTCAGCAACGAAAACAAATCCCGGCTAAGCGACAACTGAGGAAGCATGCGGTGTTCCACGTTCACAACAATTACTTGACTCAACAGGCCTGGCATTTCAAACCTCGAAAGCAAGTGGCGGAATAACAACCTTCCGGGACGATCGCAGAACTGTTAAAGAGACTGTTTCTCCAACTTTTCATACACACGCGCGGGGAGATTACGAAATTCGAGAACGTCAGCAGCCGCGAGTCACGCGGATTAATAATGATTGACTTTGAAGTGATTAACATACAAACTGGTTGGTATGTTAGTCTCGAAAAGCGAAAGTCCCGTGATTCTGAGCGCACACGGGAACGCTTGCTGCAAGCGGCTTTCCGAGAGGTCCACCGATCAGGCTTCCAGAGTGCCGGCGTCGATACCATTCTCGCTGCCACCAACGTTACCAAAGGAGCGCTCTACTATCACTTCGAGAGCAAGGAAGCGCTGGGATATGCGATCGTCGAAGAGATCGTCGCAAACCTTACCCGCGACACGTGGTTGCGCCCCATGCTTCGCGACGGGCACCCCATCGACATTTTGATCGGCGTTGTCCGGCGGATACCGTCTCGGCCCGAAGATATTCGAGCCGGTTGTCCGCTGCTGAATCTGGCACAGGAGATGTCTCCGCTGGATGAGCAATTCCGCAGGCGGCTGGAGAGGATCTTCCTTGGCTGGCAGGAAGGAATCGCTACCCTTTTGCGACGAGGGCAATCTCAGGGGACGGTTCGCCGTAACTTGAATCCGGAGGAGGCTGCTAGCTTTCTGATCGCGATGGTCGAGGGCTCCGCTACGTTAGCAAAGAATGCGCAAGATACGAAGGTGTGGGAAGTGGGGATCAAAAACATTGTGGGTTGGCTGAGAACTCTTCGCGCGCCGCATCAATCTCGACGAGGAAGACGGCGGATATCGAAGAAGCATGTTGTGAGGCGACAGCAACGATTTTGACTCAGGAGGAATCGGTGAACCGAAGAATATTGGCAACAGCAGCTTCTCTAAGTTTCGCTCTGATCCTGGGATCCATGGGAATAGAGCGAGTGCAATCACAGACTTCCAAAACAGCCTACCCGAGCATGGCGCCACTCGATCAGTACCTCATGGCAGACCGAAATGCCGAAGTAGCTTTAGCTCGGAGTGCGGCACCGGATGCGATATCGGGCGACGCAAAAATTATGGTCCTTGAGCGCCACGGCTACCAAACTGCGGTCGAAGGAAAGAACGGTTTTGTGTGTGTTGTGGAGCGAGGGTGGATGTCCCCTTCCGACGCTCCGGAATTTTGGAACCCCAAAATTCGAGGCCCAATCTGTTTCAATCCGCCGGCCGCGCGCTCCGTTTTGCCCACCACGCTCAAAAGAACAGAGATGGTGTTAGCAGGGCGAACGAAGGCTGAGATCATCGAGGGCAACAAGGCAGCTTTCGACCGGGGTGAATTGCCGCAGCTCGAACCCGGCGCGATGAGTTACATGTTGGCGAAGGGAGCTTATCTTACCGATGACGGTGGTCACAATCTCGCACACTTGATGTTTTATACGCCTCCGCTGGACGGCAAGTCCTGGGGCGCCGATCTGCCAAAATCACCGATAATGCTGATCCCACAATTTAAAGGCGCTCAACCAATCGACGTGTTTATCGTTTCTGTGGGTAAGTGGTCAGACGGATCCACGGCTCCGGTCATGTAGGGCTATTCGTTAAAAGCAGTGTACGTGTCAGTCTTGCTCGAGATAGCAGGAAGCCGAAGCAAGAGAGCATTGCCAGGGGTCCGACGATGCGTGTCCGCGAGATTCACGACCGGAAAGCCATGGCACGTGAGGTGTTGGTTCAACAACCAGCTCACGCAAATGGCAGAGCGGATCACACCCCCGAATCGGTTGCAGAAGAGCGGTTCTACCAACCCGCAGATAAATCCTTGTTTGCGGTAACTCGAGTGGATACTGCGAACCTCGTTCGAATCCTACGGCAGTTGAAGGTTTTGGCAACCGGACAGACGCCACGAATTGCGTTCAAGGCAAAGGGTCGAATCTTATTCTTGGATTTAGCCGAGATTGTGGCGGTACAAGCCGAAGGCAATTACGTTTGCTTGCGACACCGACCCAACCCCTATTTGCTGCGCGAGTCCCTTTCTTCGATGGTGGAGAAACTCAAGCCCTACGGTTTTATTCGCATCCACCGCTCGGTCGTCGTCAACATTTCGGCCGTAGAGGAGATCCAACCTTTATCGACCGGTGAGTACAGGCTACGTGTCAGAGGTGGTAAGGAATACCTGGTAACGCGTACATACAAAAACAACCTCAGAGATCTAGCTCAACTGTGGGTGGGCTCGGAGCGCCTTTCCGGCTAACCGCAGCCAGATATCGGTTTCCCCTTAGCCGCAGATCGGGCCACGCTTCCTCCTTTGTGGCCTGGAATTGTATTGGCCTGTTGAAATGAACCAGCGTGCTGGCAGCGTCATCCCGAACGCGCGCGGTTTCACCAGCGCACGGAGGCGGTGCTCTTCAGGCGGAGTGAAGGATCTTCTGTTTCCGGCAGCCGACGAAAAAAATATAGGCGCAGACGGAACGAACCCCAATTTTCAATCCAAAAAGGCAAGCGCGTAAGCTTCACACCACCAAACCTGAAGTTGAAGGTTAGAGCCAAGAACGGCTACCCGCGTCTAACCATCGAACTTCCATTTACCGGTTACATAGACGCGAGACGGAAACTGAAGGCGTCGATCCCCTAGCTCTCCCTCGTCCGCTTCTTAGCTTCCATCATGACCCTTCTTAGTATCCGGTTGATTCGTGTCTGGTAACCCGGACCTTTGGACTTGAACCAGTCCACCACTTCGATATCCACGCGCAACGAGATCCGCCGCTTGCGTGGACGGTTCCAGCGCGCCTCTGCTCCTCCCTCCTCCTCCGCCAGCAACAACAGGTCGTCCTCAACTGAGGCTCGCAGCTCGATCACTTTCCCACGCCGGGGCCGCGCCTTTTGCTGCTTTGCTTTCTTGCGCTTAGCTGTCATGACGCAATTGTATACCTCCTATCGCCATGACGTTATGTTCCGACAGGAACATTTTCGAGATCAAGCGATTCGATGGGGATGTTTGGACAATTACCGACCGGGATCAATCGAGCGAGTGGCATGGCTCTCGCTTGAAGGAGAAGTCATCGCCTGCAGCAACTCGGAGTTTGTTCCCGATCCCTAACCACGTCAAGGCTGAGGCAAGGTCGTAGAATACCGCGAGTTGCGACGGCGAATTCGACATTTCATGATAGGTGGCGAACATTCTTCCCATGCCGAAGACCGCCGGGTCTGGCGCGACCACAGCGCGCTTTGATTCTGGAGAAAAGGGCGGAATGTTGGCGAGCCTTCTGGTCTCATCTCCCGACATATCGACGAAAGTTACCTCTCTCCAATCCACGAGTTGATTGAAACCTGGATTGAAGTCGGGATCGTTGCGCCCCTGGTCCATACAGGCCCTGATTTCAGCCGTTGTCAATCGCCCAGACCGGGTACTGACGACCAATCGGTGTTGCTTATATATCGTGTATCCAATTGGCAAGGGGCTATCTCCAAGGCTGATTGCCGCGCTCGCATCCACGCCTATTATGCTCTCCTTGGTCAATGTTGCGGTCAATCGCGACTACCATCCCATTTGCGACATTCGCCTAAGGACGATCGTGCTGTAGTTGTTCATACGTTCGGGCCGCCGCTTCAGCGGAGCAGGCAAAATTGCAGCGAGTCGCGCCGCCTGTTCGCGTCCAATACTCCGGGCGTTTCCGCCGTAGTAACGACACGCCGAGTCCGCCCCGTACACACCAGGGCCCCATTCGACCACGTTGAGGTAAATCTCCAGAATGCGTCGTTTGCCCAGGACAATCTCCGCCACCGGTACAAGCGAGGCCTCCGCTCCCTTGCGGAGGAAAGAACGACTTGTCCCGAAGAACAGGTTTTTCACGAGTTGTTGCGTAATGGTGGAAGCGCCGCGGGTCCGCTCGCCTTCCAAATCCTCTTTCGCGGCGATCTGAATCTCTGTCCAATCGAATCCATGGTGCTGGTAGAAATGTGTGTCTTCAGCGGCGATAACTGCGTGCTGAAGATCAGGAGAGATCTGGCTGAGTGGAACGAACTTATAGCGCTCACGATATGGCGTGTGGTGAGTCCAAGCCTGAAAGCGCCGCTGCATGTGAACCGCGGTTGTCCAAGGGTCAATCCATCGCAAAGCCATAAGCATCAGCGCGGCGAGTAGCCATAGATAGAAGAGAATGAAGAAAGCACCAATGACGAGTCGAAAGGTACGGGATCGAAAGAAGCTCGTCCTAAGCGAGGTCTTTCCGGTTGCATTGGCGATCTCTGTCACGTTCCAGAATCATAGCCGTGCGGCCTTGCTACATCTAGCATCCCGCATGGTTACACTTCCAGGAGACAATTTCATTTCGTCACTGATGGATAATGTCAGCCCAGCGGTCAGGAGGGTTCTGTGGCACTACATAACTGGAGAGTTGCGCTCCGGGTTCTTTGGCGCAGTCCGCTTTTCACGTTGACGGCAGTTATCACGATTGCGCTCGGTATCGGAGCGAGCACTGCTATCTTCAGCGTTACGCATGCGGTGTTATTGCAACCGCTTCCCTACAAGGACGCCGACCGGCTGGTGTTTGCGGGAATGGAACTGCGGCAGCGGCATGTGCGGGACCTGCCGTTTTCGAACGCCGATTACATCGACCTGCGCGACGGGACGAAGGACACGTTTGAAGATTATGCGGGGGCGACCACTTTCCGGCAGGTAGTTGTTCACGATGATGGCAGTCCCGAAGAGGTCAAGATGGCTGCCGTCACCACCAATTTTTTCCGTATGCTCGGCGGAAGCGTGGTGACGGGCCGTGATTTCCAAGATGATGATGGCGCACCTCAACCCCCGGCCGCCGCTCCCGGCGCGCCAAGGCCGCCACAAAAACCCATCATGGCGATCCTGAGCTATGAATACTTTCAGCGCCGGTATGCAGCCAACGCGTCGATCCTGGGACGCACGATTGGCACTGTGGCAGGCGGGCCGAGCCCGATCGTAGTGGGAGTCTTGGCTCCGAATTTTCGCCTCTACTTTCCTCCCGAGGCCGAAGAAGAGCCTGCCCCGGATGTATGGTTGGCAAATCGACTTGACTACGATGCGGCCAACCGGAATCAGTTTGGCATTCGCACGATCGGAAAGCTTAAGGCGGGCGTAAGTCTCAACCAAGCACTGGATGCAGCCGAGAAAGTCGCCGCGGAAAATCGCAAGCAATTTGTGATCTCGGGAACGGCTGGATATCACATCGGGCTGGAGCCACTGCGCCAGCACATGGTTGCCAAGGTAAAGCCGGCAATCACGGCACTGATGGGAGCCGCGATCTTTTTGTTGCTGATCGCCTGCGCCAACGTGGCCAACCTTCTGCTGGTACGGGCATCGCTGCGAGAGCGCGAACTTGCGGTACGCGCGGCGTTGGGCGGCAATCGCTGGAAGTTGGTGATTCCACTTTTGACGGAAGCCGCAATGCTGGCTGTGATCGGTGCGTTGGGAGGGTTGACCCTTGCATGGGTCGGCATTCGCGTCCTGCAAAAACTGGCTCCGGAAGATTTGCCACGCCTCGAAACGATTCAGATCAACCTGCAGGTGCTTGGGTTCACGGCGCTGGCGTGTATTGCAGCGATTGGAATCTTCGGCATGCTCCCGGCATGGCGCGCGTCGCGGCCTGGTGTCGCGAGTGTGCTCCGTGGTGCGGGACGGAATGCCGGACTCGTTGGAGGCAATGCGCTTCGGAGCGTCGTGGTGATGGTGGAAGTGGCGCTCTCTTTCGTGCTGCTGGTCGGATCGGGATTGATGTTCCGCAGCTTTTTCGAGCTGCAACACATTGACCCGGGATTCGATCCGCACCGGTTATTGATCTTCCAGATCGCAGGCACACCGCGAAACGCGGACACGCCGGAAAAGCTGGCTGTGTTCGAGCGCGCCGTGAGCGATCGGCTGCACACGATCCCAGGCATTGAGAGCCTGACGGCCGCGAGCAGGTATCCGTTTGAAGCCGGATTCTTTCCGATCCGTTGGGGAACCGAGGAAGCGCTTGCGGATGCCGGCAAGTTTCAGGCAACCGATGCCGAAGTTGTGCTGCCGGGGTACTTCGAGACGATGCGCATTCCGTTGCTTGAGGGCAGAACCTTCACGGATGATGACAACCTGCCCAAACGCGACTTTGTCGTGATCGATGACCTTCTTGCGAAGAAGGCGTTCCACGGGCAATCGGCAGTAGGGCGCCGGATACTGGTCCGCGTACGGACGCCTGAAGCGGAGTGGGTACAGGTTGCCGGCGTAGTGAGGCATCAGAGGGAAAGCTCGTTGACGGAAGTTGGACGGGAACAGGTTTATTTCACAGACGCGTTCGTGGGATCGGGTGCCGTGAATTTCTGGACCATCCGTACGAAAAATCATCCGGGCAGTTATGCAAACGTAGTTACCGCGGCGGTACGCGACGTAGACCCGCAAGTGGTCGTGAACCAGATCCAGACCGGCGATGCGCTTATGGAAAAGGCGCAGGCAGGAACTCGCTTCTCGCTACTGCTGATCGGTGTTTTTGCCACCGTGGCCGGCATGCTGGCCGGAGTCGGTTTGTACGGAGTGCTTGCGACTACAGTCCGTCACCGCACCGCCGAAATTGGTGTACGGATGGCCCTGGGTGCCGAACCAGCGAAAGTA
>AP72_2010_repI_A10DRAFT_1000098_pt1 | contig 13497 bp, 21 predicted proteins | sample AmaPasreplicIA10_FD_9194 | JGI IMG/M metagenome (IMG submission 9194) | reverse complement strand
CAGCAATGGATGCTCTGTTCGAAGAGGTTTATGCTGAAATCCTTTATGGCGACATCGGCCTTTTCCGCGAGCACACTCCCTGGTTCAAACTAGGCTTTATGCCGCCCTCGACTCCGGGGGCAAAGATTTATCTTCCCCAAGGGATGCTGATCTTGGATCTGCCCAACGGGAACACGCCGGTCGATCCCGCGATCTGGAGCGGCTCACTGGCAGACGGGGTCAGCTTACGCCAATCCTGGCATTTCCTAGAGCCGCAACAAGGGGTCTTTGATTTCAGTTATTTGGATGGCCAGATCGCGCTAGCCCAGCTCCATCAAAAAAGCGTCATGCTGCGCATTGTCTGTAACGGCCCCAACATGCCCAGCTGGGTCCAGGCTAACTCCCAGCTTTTCATGGGCTGCACGGACGGCAACTGGTACTTCGTTTACTGGGATCCTTTCGCGCAAGCCGCCATAGCCGATATGTACGCGGCTCTTGGAACTCGCTACGGATCAATCCTCAACGTCAAATGGGTTGCGGTCAGTAGCGTTAACTCGACTAGCGGCGACTGGGATATCCCGCTCAACACCGCGAACTGGAACTTGGCCCACAACTTCATTTTCCCGGCTCCCGGCCAAAGTGTGACCGTGCAGGTAGCGCCGGGCGGGCCGCCCATCTATCCAGGGGTGTTGACCTTTGTCGGACAGACTTACGGCTGGACCCAGGTGACGGCCGTTGATAACCCGAAAAATCCGACCACGGCGACGATCGTGAACCTGGGCTATCCCGGCAACGACAATAGCGGCACGAGCTTGGTGCCGATCGGTAAAGGCATGTACGTCAGCGACCTCGATAACTGGCTCAGTCCGATGTACAACTACACTTCCCAGAGGGCGATCAACGCGGTCTTAAACAACATCGAAGCAGTCTGCCTCAATTTCCCTAACTCTATCTGTACCCTGGCCTGCGGCCGCAACGGGAATCTTGATCCCACCCAGGACTACGTCTGCCAGCAGATTTCCATCGTGGCGGCTCAGCTCTACGGCCCTCAGTACGAGATCCAGAAAAATCAAGCTAACTGCACCACTCCGCTTCCACCGGCGACCAACACCAACTTCTACATTTTCGATCTGTTGCCCTACATTCATCGGGGCGGCCAGTTTACTTGGTTTTCAGTGGGCGACCCGACCTACCGCAATAACAAGGGTAACCCGATTGATCCTTTTGTGGCCTTGCAGCAGACCTTTTATCTTCAGGCTAAGTGGGGAGAATACCGGCTGGAAACTTATGAGGTTGACGCTAAAGCGATGCAGCAAGTGGGGGTTGTCAAAATCCCTATCTCCCCGATCTTTCCCCCGTAAAAAGCACTAGCGCCAGGGGAATTCGCTTTCCCCCGGCGCTAGGCCGATGAACAACAATTTTTAGTCCGCAATCTGTTGAACGATACGGATAGCATCGTAATGGATATCCTTGGCGATCATCCAGCCTTCCGGCACCAGATCAACGCTGGTCTGGTTCCAGCCGGTAAAACCGAACTCTTGAGCCAAGGTAAAGGCCGCGAATTTGTTCGGGTACTTTTCATCCACCGAGATTGACAAGTCCCTATAGAAACCTTGCAGGGTTCGCGTGTAACTGAACACGCACCGGTAGCCGAACGTGGTTGTGATGCAGTAGCGTGGGTCGTCTCCTGGCACCTCAGTCTCGCCTGGAATATAAGGATGTTCTTTGGCGAATTGCTCGACCTGGGCCACTTGTTTTCTGAACTCGTCGTCAAGTATTAGCGGACGAATTTTCATTGTTTAAAGACCACGAGCAGCCCGCGTTCACAGCGTTCGTCCCGGCGCGAGCTGCGCTCGAACACGTGACAGGACATTTGCATCAGCCGGGCCTCGGCTACGCACCGGAGCAGGTTGGGGTTATTGATGTCATGAAATAGGCCGATCCCGCCCGGCCGAATCATGGAGCAGACCTCTCCGAACCAGCGATGGGATTTGCCGTGGTCGGCATCAGAAACAATAAAGTCAAAGTCCTCGCCTTGGTAAGCGGTGACAAACTGTTCCTCGGTACAGCTGTGAAGCTCCAGATTGGCGCTAGGATCGATCGGTTGCTCTACCCCGCTCCATTGAGACCAGTCGTCGACCAAAACGTGCGTATAGGGCAGCTGGTTGTAAAGACAGCCATTCTCGATGGCATCGAAGCTCTTGCCTAAGCCGTAGCCCAGCTCAAGGATGCGCATGGGTTTATTGGCTACTACCAGCCCATAGATGAGCTGGCAGTGGTTTTCGTCGATTCCGATTAAAGCGGTTTCAGTCATTCTTTCTCTGGGTTGTTCGGTAAGGTACTTAAACTGTATCGGACACAAGCTTTTTGCGGATCCCTGTCAGCCTTTTGAAATGCGCAAGTCCCTGGCAAAGTTGCGCCAGCCAGCCCATTCAACGTAGCGGTATTCGATCTCGCCCTGTTCGTTCCTGCGCCAAAGGCAGGTGTAATCAACTGATCTCATAAGTCTTGGTATTGGGTTGGGCCACAGTTACGGCAGCCGGAATTTCATTGGTTCCTTTTTTCGATATAGCAGTCGCCAGCTTCGCTGAAAGCCACCTCTGCTTCGTCGCAAGCTGCGGATATCTCGCCAGCTGCTTGCTTATATTCCCTAACCGCGAGCGCTCCCTTAGCGTCGTTAAGTCTAGCAATAGCTCGGTCAATAGCCATTCTGCATCCTGTCTCGTAGTCTTCCAAGTTGCGCTTGATGCTCATTCTGCCTCCTGATATTGGGTGAGGCCGCAGTTACGGCAGCACCAGTGAAAGGTGTTGCCTAGGGTTCCGCTCCAGGCTGCTTCGGTGCATCCGCAAATCGGACAGCTTAAGTCCGGTTCGTTGCCGTCATCGCCCTGGAAGGATTGAGGGTCATCAGCCATAGGCGGGTGGTCAGCTGGCAGCTCGTACCATTGCTCTTGGGTTTTCCAGTGATCGTAGCTCATAGGTGTTGCTCAGTAGGTGGCCGGTCTGGCAATGGGGGTCATTACCAAACCGGCCGGGTTGAAGTTAAGCGGCGACCTCCTCCTGGGAGGTGATTTCAATTTTGGTTGGGCGGCTGAAGAAACCGAAAGCCGGATCCTTGGCGCTGATCTCCACCCGGCCGGTGAAGCTGATCCGGTCGCCCTTGCCGCAGTTATGGTTGCAGGTGCCCCAGAGTTTGAACCCCTCGTCAGACTGGAAGAGGATCTTGGTCGAGGTGCCGAAGTCGTTCTCGACCTCCTTGGTGCCCAGGATGGTGCCCTTGAGCGCGACCCGGTTGCCGTTGTAAGCGGCCGGGATCGGCTGCGCGGCTGGCTCGGTGGCACGCTTGGCTTCACGCTCCGCGATCCGGTCAAGACCCTGGTTCAGGAACCGCTTGACGGTCTCAGCCTGCTTCTCAGAGATCTCGAAGTAACGGTTGATCTTGTGGGTCAAGTCAGAGAGGAAAGTGAAGAAGTACGCCCGCTCAGGCCGCTCGGCCAGGACCACCCGCTCTAACTCCTGGCGCAGCCCTGGGTGGCTCAAGTCGAACTTGGCCAGCTTGGTGGCGCGGGCGACGGCTTCGGCGCGTTCCTTGCGCACTAGAGCTCCCTTGTCAGGCAGGTCGAGTTCCTGGGCGCACTGAGTGCCGGTCACTAAGAGGTGGCCGGTGCGGACATCGCGATAGAGCACAAACCAGTGCAGGAATTTGCCGCAGTGCTGGCACTTGCCGCCCTGGCCCTTAGCACGCAGGCCGCTCCAGGGCTCCTTCTGGCAGTAGGCTTGCCAGATGACATTGTGTTCGTCCTCGGTGTAATCCGGCAGGAGGGAGTTGACGTATTCAGCGAAGTCCTCGCCACAGTCCCAGTTGTAGCCGGTGGTGACGTAAGTGTAGTTGGCAGGGTCAAAGTCCGCTTGAGCGGATTTACCGTGGGTAAGGTAGTTGTTCATCTGCCAACATCCTAAGATATAAAGGATGAAATGCAAGAAAAAAGATTAAGCAAAATAAGTGGGGAGCGCCCGGTCGGCCGAGTTGGGACCGTCGCTCCCCTGCGTGGGTTGTCGCGGGACTTCCGTTACCAAGCAACAAAACCCGCGTTTAGCCCGGCACTCCACGCTTATCCAGGGCTAAAGTTATGAGGTACGAAAGGAAAGAGGATTCCCTCAGTCTTGATGCGGCGAATAAGTTTTGTCGCTATTTGGGCTTCGATATTTTGCTGACCCGATCCTCGTGTTCCGGCACTGACGATGTTTTCCAATTCAGCAATTACATCCAATACAGTGAGTTGTTTCATTAGTCCTCCTGCCAACCCCAGTAGAACCGGGGCATATGCTGGAACTCCAAGGAGCCTTTCTTGCCGGTGGCTTTCTCGCGCACCATGATAAAGGGCGCAGCAAAGGCCAGGACAATGAAATCCTCGCGCAGCTGGTCAGTAGACCAGACCTGTCCGTAACGCTCTTCTAGCGCCTTCCTGGCTTCAGTATTGGCGTTCAGCTCGGCCAGCCGAGCCCGGCGATAGTCTTCTGTTTCATCAATCATAAAAGAGACCGGGTTAGTCACTTCCCCGGCTGAGTACGGTTAGTTTTTGCTCTGATTAATCAGGACTTCCCAATCGGTCTTAGTGAGTTCGACCACTTGGCCGCCAATGCGCTCCAACTCGGTGGCGCGATCATAGGAAGGCACATCGGCACTGAAGCGGGTGATGGCATTGTAGAGGCCAAACCTCGTCAAATCGCCACCGGTGATCAGTTGCTGCAAGACGCCTTTCTGCTCAACTTCGGTGATGCCCAGCTTTCGGCTGGACAGGTTCACCAGCTTCACCACATCGGTCTCCCGGCCGATCACGTCCTGGGTTGTGCCGTCAACCTTGTCGCACAGTTCGTCAAAGCGTTCCTTATTGAACGCGACCGTGACGACGTCCCTGATTTGCGCCATGAGGGCGGCATTGGTCAGGGTTTGGGTTTCCTGGCTCAAGAGGGCGGCAACATCCTCGCCCAATAGGTCATGGCGGCTACCGATGTGGTACTTCTTCATGGAGCGTTCTGCGAAGGTGGCCAGATTGCTGCAAAACTGGTCATAGATCCCAGCTTGGATAGAGAGCGCTCCGAAGCCGCACTCGGAGTTAGAGATGGTGATTGCCGGTGCGGCGATGCGCACTATCTGGTGACGGCCATCGCCGAGATAATTCCCGGTCTCGGCCAGCTTCCGGTTGACGGACTTATCGACCACTTTCAAGTAGAACTTGCGCTCGGTGATATCGGAGGACATGACGTCAAATCGGTTTGCGTCGATCAGCACCGGCAAAATGGTCATGGCCAGATCAAAATTTTCAATCGGCCGGAACCGGTCGGAGAGGAACGCTCGGACGGTGCCGTCCAAGGTCCTGATCATGCGCTTGGCAGGCTGGCGAGTCATATCGCCTCGGCCTTGGTGCAGCCAAGTGTTGACGTTCTTCGCCAACAACTCGGGTGCCTCCCGGCGCATGCGGTCGTAATAGGCGGAGGGAATCTCCGCGTACTGGCCGATCTGATCGTGCGCCAGCTCGTTGATCGCGAAGCGGTCATTGCCGACTCGGAGCTGGGGTACGTCATCGACTATCTCCAAGTCCAAGGCCTCGGTTCGCGCAACGTAATCGCGCTTAGCGTTGGCTTGGCGTTCTAGCTCAGCGGCTAGCTCATTGAGGGTTTTTGCTGTTTTCATCGTGTATGGGTTTTGCTCTGTGTGGTGTTCACAGAATTCCGACCCCGCTCTCCGCGAACAGGGTCGGATCCCTGTGGACCCTCAGAAGGGGCACTCGTCGTCTTCCTCGGGGGCTAGCTGGTGGGGCTGGGCTGGAGCTGGTGACTGCTCGAACACGAACCAGCTGTAGGTCTCGGTCTCGAAGTCGCCTTGGTGAGCGTTGGCGATAATGTCGGCTGACTTACGGTCTTCACAGATCCGGCGGATCGACAGGTACTCGCCTACAAAGGCATCGGTGGCCCGGCAGAAATACTGAACTGGCTGAACCACAACGAACTTGCCCTGAGCTGTCCAGTACTGGGCCTGCGCCCGCTGATCGCGGCGAGCCAGCTCCAGCTGAGCCTCTTGGTAACAGTTCTGGGCCTCGGACGCGCAGCCTAGTTCGAAGTCTTGATCTTCTCGGAAGTGGTCTTGGTTCATCTTGAAATAGATCTTAAGGCTGTTAGGAAATACTGCAAGAGAATAATTAGCGTTTTTTAAACTTTGTTTTGGGCAGGATTACTTCCACCGGTCCGCGCCGGTCAATGATGCCCTGGAGATGGGCGATAATCGCTTGCTGGACAAACTTTGCTGGTTTGCTCTTGCCGTGAATCCAGTTGTCGATGGTCTGGGGAACGGTTTCGAGCATGGCGGCTAACTCGATATTGCCAACGGCCAGCTCCGCCCGGTAGCCGCGTAGCACTTCACCAAAACTAGGCTGCGGCGTTTTCATCGAATCCTTTCCCTGTGGTCCGGTAAGGCCGGATGTGAATCAGCTTGGATTGTTTCATGCCCGGACCATAGTGCTGGCGTTTGCGGTGGCCTTTGACCCAGTGCCAGGGAAGATGCCTTCCGGTAGGTTCACAAGGTTCCCGGTACTCCGGTTCTTCCCAAAGCTCCTGGGTCATCTCAGAAAAGTATTTGGCCGCTTTAAGGCCCGGCTTATAATGCTTGCCCTCAAGACGCGGCTTACGGATCCACTCTTCTTTATTGGGGATAAAGACTGGCTCTTTATTGCAATCAATCAGGATATTCCAGAGTAGCGCCCGGCCCATATCCAGAAGCCCTGGAGCCATCCACTCATCATCCAGCGAGCCTTCCAGCTTGGTGCCGGTCGATTTAACCAGTTTGCTCACCGGGTAATCGCCGTAAAAGGGAATCACCGTGGTGAGCACATCGCGTTCGTAAGCCGCGCTCTGTTTATAGTCGGTGATGGCGCTGATGTAGATGCCGCTCTCCTCCTGAGTGCCGGTGTAATGATCTAGGAATTGTTGGGTGCTCCAGCGCAGGCTGCCCTGAACACTCATGGAGAAGTGGCTTAGCTCAGCGGCGTACTGCCAGGGTAAGGCCAAGCTTTGGCCCGCTTCCCATAAAAAGACGTCCATGCACAGAAGTCCCATGGGAGTGCCATTGCGGGCCTTAGCGCGCAATCCGCCCTTAGGCAGCATGATGCGAAAAGCGGGCCAGGGCAGGTTTAGGTCTGCCGGGGTAATATCCTCCGGTAAGTTAGTATTTACTAACACCGCGCAGTGCTCGGGCTCCAAATACACGGTGGGTCGACCGTTAAAGAGAGCGGCAAAGAGACACATGGTTTCCACCTGCTGGGTCTTCATTTTGAACCGGTGTGGCTCGACGATATTGGCAATGATCACACTGGCTGCATGCAGGTCTAAGTCCTTTTGATTGGCATAAAGCCCTTCATAGACCCGTTTAACCAGATAGTGCTGCCGCTGGATATCCCGCCAGATAGTAGGGCAGCACTTCACAAAGAGCTTGTAGTCGTTGGAGTAACTCATGAGTAATCGCCCTCCGCCTGATAGGAGGCAAGATGATCGCGGGCTGCGGCCTTGACTTCGTTCAGCCGGGCCTCAGAGGCGACATACTCGCCATTAAAGTAAAGGGTGTAACCCTTGAGCCACCGGCTTAAGATGCGGTACTCCCAGCCCTGAAACGGCCGGGAGACCCATTCGTCACTATGCTCCTTGTGGAAGTGTAGTGTTCTCACTTAGCTAGCTCCTGGCGCAGCCGCACCACTTCCTTGGCCATCAGATAGAGCTCAAGGTTCTTGTGGCCCAGCTCGCTCATCGTATGAGAAAGAAAATGCTCACTCCACCGGTCGGCGGCCGCTTCGAACTCAGTGACCACGGCCTTAGCGGCCGCGATCACATCACGCTTCTCCATTGGGACCGGCGCACTCATTTGGCCAAATCCTCCACCTGAACCCTTGCGATCACCCGACGTGCCTGCCACTTGTCGGGCTTGGCCTGTGTAAGACCGAATACGAAGAGCTCACCGTAGTGGACATCATGACCCTGCCATGCCTGCGGAACCGTCGCCTTGCCCAGCTGGACCACTTCGCCATAGGTGCGAGTTGATTCGCGCAACTTGCGCTGGGTGACGTCGCTAAAAACGCCACGGTATTGGATCTTGCCATTAGGACGCTGATGGCTGACTACGCGCACCAGCTTGGGTTGTTCGTGGATAATCAATGTGTTCATTGTGTTCATTGTGTTCTTTCTGAGAACGAGATCAGACGCGTTGGTCTACCATGCGAGTAAGCGAGTGACCGTGCGGCTTGCCGTCCGCTGCTCTGGCTGGAAGTGGTTACCAGCGCTCCGTCAACTCGTGCGCACAAACCCGTGCTTTGGCTTGGGTGGGTTTGGCTTTTCTCTTGGTGCATTTTCTGATCTCGTCCTCGGATATAGGCTCCGATAGTCTAGACTAGAATGCAAGTAAAAAGATTAAGTAAATTATTTTTCTTTCTCAAGAGATGCTCTCCGGGGTATCATCAGAGCCATGAAGCTCCCGATAGGCAGGCGGACGAGGATCAAGGGCAAGGTCTGGATCTATGACAAGGCATCAGGTAGGATGGTGCTTAAGCCTGGGACAAGGGCCAATATGCAGGCAGAGGTGCCAGGGCCTAATCCTAACAAGGAGACAAAGTGATACCGATAAAGCTTAAGGCCGAACTCTGGGTCTACGATCAAGCCACTAGGATGATGCGGCGTGTCCCTGAGGAGACTGAGATCAGTGAGCCGCCCTATTACACCTGTCCGAGGTGCGGCCTAAGGAGCTATAACCCTAACGACATTGAACAACGTTATTGCGTTCAGTGCCATGAGTTTGAGGTACTCTAGATATGCCTACCTTTGAATCCAGCGGCTGGACCCAGGCCCATCAGGATGCCCATGATGCCATGGTGAAAATGGGGGTAAAATCCAAGTCGGCTCGGGAAGCGTTGGAAGGCTTACAAGGCACAGATCCCGGCCAGTTAATCCAGATGGCCTATAAACGCGGCCAGAGTGGTTCTGGGCGGCCGCCCGCTCAGCCTGGACCACCACAAGGAGCCGTGCGCTCCGCGCCTGCTAGCGCCAATCCTGGCGCGTGGCGACCCGTTCCTGGCGCAGCTCCTTCCCCAGGTTGGCGCAACGTGCCTCCGGCTCCAATCGCGCAACCGGCTCAAGCACGGCAGAAAGTGCCTTGGCGCGATGTGTTTGCCACTTTCCTGGGCTTGCCTCGCGCCCAGGCTCCGAGTGCTCAGCCCACTCAGCCACCGGCGCAGACTCCGGCAACGCCTCAGGCCGGGCAGAAGCCACGCTTTCGCGTGCCCCTAGTCAGCTATCCCAGCCAGACTACGCCGCAGGCTCAGCTGGGTCTTGCGCCACCTCCAGCACCGATTACGCCTCGGCCCAGCCCTACACCCTCTCCGGTAGCTCAGCCAGCCGCGCCCCAGGAGCACACTTGGCCGGGCAAAGAGACTGGGGTTGATATGCCGCCGGATATCGGCAGCCTGGAAGAGTACAACGCCTTGCCTAAGGGAACGCTATTTCGGTGGATGGGCGGAGGTCCGCATAACGGCCGCTATTTTGTGGCCCATATGCATCCGGCCGAAGGCCGCCAAGTGGTCTTTGGACAGGCCCCTCCGGCTAAGCAGTGATTTCCAAGTTGATTGACTCGGGAGCGAACATCACAGTCTGGCTGGGTCCGATGTGTAAGTGCCGAACTCTGGTTTCCCAATCGTAGCCACCTTCCAGGCCCCAGAATCGAACAATGCCCAGCTCGCCCCAACCCCAGCAAAACCAAGCCGCAGGGAAGTAAAGAGGCTTGACATTGTAGAGCCGGGTTACCGAGTAGCGCTCTATCTGCCAATCGGGGAGGGCATCATCAAGGTTGAGCCATCGCTCTTCTCGTACGATTTTCCAGTCATCCGCATAGGTCTGGAGCCGTTCGTAGCCGATGCCCCGGAACTCTCTGCCGTCAGGATGGTGCAGACTGATCTTGGAGGAGCGGACCCGGAAAGGATTAACGCCCCGAGGAACGCTGATCGAGCGCAGTCCTGGCGCAACCAGGGTGGCACCGGCAACGGCCGTGAGTTTAAGGAAGTCTCGTCTCTTCATTAGCTTTCATTAACCAATCCTCTCTCTCCACTTGCCGGATATTCTCGGGCAAGCCCTGAGCATCAAAAACACATCCAATTATAAAACCTGTTTGGCGTGAGGGTCGGAATTGAACCTCCTTCGAACCAATGTAAGCAACGGCTTTATTTGGCCCGATGTAGGCATTCATTAACACAAACCCGCCTCCAGCCAACTTGCGCATCAACCAGCACCTGAACGCCAGTGGGCGGGAATGAATCCAGCAATAGGCTTGCCAGAGCTTGTATTTTAATCTCTTCATTTATTTCCTTGATATGCTAGACTCTAGGGCATGAGCAACTCTCTTACTCCCAAGCAGCCGGTCCAAGTGGTGCGGATGGAGCACAACATCCAGATCACTGATCCTAAGCTGGCCCGGCAATTGCGGCAATATCTGGCCAATAATGGCGGAGGTGACTTTGGTGAACAGCTAGTCGCCAAGACTCGCAGTAGCGCAGTCGGCGCGGTAGAAGTGCTCTTAATCATCATGGCATTCTTATTTGGCGGCCCGGTGCTTTACGTGCTGGGCATGCTGGCTCTTTACTGCTTTGCCCAATGCGCAGATTATGCCGCCAATAACAGTCCGCAGGTAAATTCCTACGTAGCTCCGAGTCCAACTCCGATTCAACAGATCGAGGTGCGCCGGGCCTTGCCAGCTCATCCTTTAGCTAAGCACTAAGTCTTGATGTAGTGATAGCCATCATGCCAGCGAAAAGCACTGCCGCGAGGTAGTGCGTCCACGTGCTCTTGCTGGCTGAGCGTTGGCACCTCGTAACTGCCCACTTCCCCTTCGCTCGGAGGATTGGGAGGTTTTCCCCACTCCGGCGGAGCTACGTAAGTGGGATTAGGCGCGGGAGCTTGTTGTTGCAGCTGTCTTTTGCGTTCGAGCACCGCAGAGACATTTGGCTGGTCCTCCGGCGGAGCGTTAGGATTGCTTTGGCCAGTCACCAGACTCATGACCCGGTTGCGTGCTGCGGCAGGATAGTTTGAAGGCGAGCGCTCAGGAGTAGCGTTAGCAATCGGTGCCGGGGTCACACTGGGACTGGGGCTTGGAGTCGGCGCATTGCCAGTCTGGAGCGAAGCCGGGTGATGCGGCGTAAAAATGCCTTTGAACCAGTCTCCGGCCTTTTGCCAAATGTTCTCTTGAGGCTGCTGCGGTGGCTCAGGTTCATTGCCTTGGCCGATCGGGGTGACACTGATCTTTTGTTCAGCCATGGGCGCTGGCACTGGCATTTTCGGGCCTGGGAGCGAGATCTGTGGGAATTTGGCGGCAGGCAACTCCATGCCGCTCAAGCGGTATTTCGGTTGCGGTTGTGGGGGCGCATTGGGGTCGGGCCGCTCTTCCTGGGCGACGATGCCCGGCTGGCGAATAGGGTTAGTGACCTGATCATCCCCAGAAGCGGCCATGCCTCTCTTGGCTAGATCCTCAACGGCTGCGTTATGCCAATCCAAGATCTGGGGATCGTTTACCCGTGCGCCGTTGATGAGATTTTCGGTGCTACGGACGGTATCCAGTTCGTCCTGGGCGATGTGACCGGGAAGCACTGAGCGCAACGCGGCTGAGTCGTACTTACCCTTAGCAAAGTTATCCGTAAACTCGAACGCCGCTTTGCCCAAAGCCAATCCAAGTCCTGCCTTACCGCTAACCAGTGTCTCAGGACCAGCTCCTTTTAAGGCGTCTGCTCCTACCCCTGTACCCTGGACTCCTTTTATCTCGTCAGCATAACGCTGGGCGACATCCTTAAATTTCTGAAAGTCTTGGACGTCCTGATCAATGATCTGGCCTTTGCTGAGCAAGGTATCGATAGCGCCTTTGCCGCCAATAAAGGCTTGGGCGACCGCGTTCTGTTTGCTTACCGGAGTATGAGACAAATACCATTCCATGTATTTCTCATCTTGAACCCGTTGGATATTATTCTGGATCGGCCGGGTTTCATTCTCCCCAGCAATCGGCCGCCGGTCTTTATCCCAGGATTCCTGAACCCGCAGACCATAGTTAAGGTCTCCTACGGTGGGAGTAACCGGATTAAACTGGCTCCAAGACTTCTCATTCTGGTAGGGGTTGCCCGGCCGAAGCGAAGCTAGTTGGGTGCGCAGCCGGTCGGCATTGGGTTGATCAAAAGGTTGATAACCCTTAGTGTCGCCCAGGTAGGCTCGTTGTTCACTGAAAGGTTGCTGACCTTGACCCCAGAAGTAATATCCTCTCTGATCAAGATAAACGGGAGACTTGTTCCCATACATGTCGGGGTAGTAACCTTGGAAGGTGCCGCGCCAGTCTCTGACCTGCTTCTCCCGAGCCGCATTGTCGGCTTTGACTTGATCAGCATTGTAGGCCGGTTCGGGTGATTCCAGCTTGGTGAAACCAGATCCTTCGCGACCTTGAGCATCTTTTTGACCGACCGGCAAATAAGGTGAGCGTTCAGGCAACTTAACTAACGCCCCTTGCCTAACCTTAACCGGTTGGTTGTCAGGTTGATCAGCCATAGTAGTTTAAGAAGTTAGCTGCTGGAGGATAGTTACCGGCGACGTAAGGATTTTGCGGCTGGCCCCATTGAATGGCAGGTAAGTTCATCCCGTTAGTAGGAACTACCATTTGATTGGAGTTCAGCATGGTATGATCTACCGGGGGCTCAACACCTTCGCTCCTCTGGCCTTGAAGTTGGTCAAACTGCTTTTGGTTAGGAGCGCCCTGGCTCTGGCCTTTTCCGAGTCCGGTGCCGCTCTCGGTTGAGGGTTCCTCACCTCCACTTGTGCCACCCGTGCCCGGCCGCCGGTAAATCTCAGTGCCCGATACGCCGACTGGGACTTGGAAGTTCTGCGTGCCCTGGTTGCCAACCGCGCCGTAGCCACTCTTTAAGATCTCGCTCCGGATGGCATCCGACTTGGCCTGCTCGGTCATGGTCTTATCGGACTGGATCGCTTTGATCTTGGCCATGGTGGCTTTGTAGAGCTGCTCCTGCACGTTCTGCATCATCTTCTGCATCACGGTTTCAGAAGCTTCACGCGGGATCTTGGTTAGCCAGTCTGCGGTCTCTACGCCTTTGCGAATCCGGTCGACCACGTCAGGCAAAAGCTGAGTGGGCAGCGACGGTGGCGTAGGGGTGCCCGCGACAATTGGTCTTATGAGTTCGGTTGGCTGCGTGCGCGCAGCCGGAGCGGGAAGCGGGGCTTGAGGCATAGGCTTAAACCGTGTAGGGCAGCGTGCCTCCTGTATTAGGCGAAAGCTGCGGGTATTGGAACGTAGGAGGAGTGACCTGGGCGACGTTAGGCGGAGTGAAAGTGTAGTTAGGGATGTTCTTATAGAACGAGTTGATCAGGCCCGAGATGCCGCTGCCTAAGCTGGAGAGCCCGCCCATGCCGCCACTTCCTCCGCCGATTCCAGCCGAACTC
>AP72_2010_repI_A10DRAFT_1000097_pt1 | contig 13525 bp, 9 predicted proteins | sample AmaPasreplicIA10_FD_9194 | JGI IMG/M metagenome (IMG submission 9194) | reverse complement strand
ACCGCGATACGGTGCATGCCGCCTACGATGCCGAGGCGGTACGGCGGCTGTGGCGAATTCTCCTGTCTGTCGATGGTGTGTTCAATGTTTTTCGATCGCGTTATGTGGGGAAGTCGAGCCCAGTGCACTTTTTCTGGGGAAGTTTTGATCTTGCAGTTACGCGGTTTTCGGGCCGACGCGCACCAGAACGCAGCGAGACCGATCCGGTCCTGCGCAAGATCATGCAGGAGGCCTACTCGCACGAGGTAATCAGCGCGGGTTGGTGGCCAGGAAACGAGCAAATAAAAGATGCTGCTTTCTACTGCTATGCCGCACCCGCGGCGGCCGGGTTCGCAGAACAGAAGGTACGTCCCGCCGAAGCGCTTTATCACAAAGACCTGGGTGAGTATCTGCTGATGTACGACCAGGTAGCGAAAGCCAAGTCCCCGAGCGCCGCCTTGCTGGAATTTCTGCAGAGTACCTATGAAGCAGGAGCGACGACGGCGAAGTGGGATCGTGCGGAGCTAGAAGCCGCATAGGACGAATGGACTGTACTTGGTTTAACTGCTTCGACTCTGACGGCCACCTGTCGGTCTGTAGAACCCCGAGGCCTCACGGCGAGATTGCTTCTAGGCAACGACACTTTACGATCCCTCGACTAAATTGTTTTTAGTCCAGTCCCATTTCCTCTGCACCTGCTGAGGGATTCGTTCTCCAAAACGGTATCATCAGAATAATCGGACTGAACCAGAAATAATCCTGGAGGGTTTTAATTCGACCCCAATTCTCAGGAGTAAATCAGAAATGAATGAGCAGACAGTGCAACTCGGTCCCCGCGAACAGCAAGTCGTCGAACTGCTATTACAGGGGTGCGACAACGCGGAAATTGCCAAGCAACTTCAGATGGCTAGGCGGACCGTAAAGGCTCATGTTACCCGGTTGTTCCTGCGATTCGGGATCACCGGCGGTATCAAGCGAGTGAAGCTCGCGATCGTTTTATATCGGAGACAAGCATGTCAGCAAATGATCGCTACGGGAGCCGCATCCCAAGTGAACGCGAACACCGGGTCATCCAACTCGTTGCAGATGGCCTGAAAAACAAGGAAGTGGGGGAAATTCTCGGAATCAGCGAGCATGTCGTGAAGAACTACCTGCGAGTGATTTACGACAAGCTTGGACTCTGGAACCGTGTGGAGCTCGCGCTTTGGTACGAGTCGAGGCAAAACCAGGTCTCGGTCTCAGAACGATTTGGCACCAGACGCCTTGGCTTAGCGAATTCAAACTGACCAACTACTCTGTGTTTCCCGCTAGCTATGCTCCTCGATCGGCGAAACCGCATGAGAGAGAGGACACGTAACCGGGTCCTCTCCCGCTTTGTATCCGCAATCATGACCTCATTGGGGACGGCTGAACGTTGCCAACGCGGACGCTGGTCGTGTTCTCCTCGCGAACAGCCGTCAACTGAGCGAGCGAGAATGCGGCAACGGCCAGCCCCAGATCACGCACGCCGACATCGAGAAACTTGCCCATAGTGAGCAGGTTCAAAGCAATCGCGATGAGCCACGCTGTGACCACATAAGCTCCGATCCTCGTAAACCGTGACAGCACCACGATGCCTGCGATGATTTCAATAACGCCGACAATGTGCATGAACGTTGCTGGACTCAGCGGAATCACCTTCGTCGCCAGGGGATTCAGATACATTTCCCAGTTAGCCAAGAGGTTGAAGAATTTGTCGAGTCCCGCGGCGATCGGGACGAATCCGAACAGCACGCGGAGTGCCCACCAAGCGGTATTCAGCCGATTGTCTGAGTTGTGCATTTTGCCTCCTACCCGAAATAGAGTGCGTAACGGGAGGCTGGTTACAACTCCGGGTCATCGTCTGCATGTGCAATGTGTGCAACCGTTTGGCGGGCGGGCGCTTAATTCTTAGGTAGTTTTCTTACCGAGATCACGATTCTCACCGACACTTTATGCCTGTCTTACAATGTCCGAGCCAGACTGACTGGACGATTCCATCCGTCGGCACGACTTTGTTGGAACGAATGTAGGAGCAAGCAAAGTGCTGACCTCGGGGCTTTCCTTCTCGACTCGCTTACTGGCGTCTCTATGGCTCATAGGTGTGCTGACTTTAGCGACAGCCCTGGGAAGCACCACGGAGAGCTCAGTTCCGAAGTTCCATGTCATTGCCCTGGCCGAGCCTCATAGCATTCATCGACCTTTTGTAGAGGCTGCAAAGATCTGGTTACGAGAGCAAGCCCGCGAAAACAATTTCTCAATTGACTACATCGAGGACACAGAAAAGATTGACGACGCCTTTCTTTCACGCTATCAACTGTTCATCCAGCTCGACTATCCGCCCTACGGCTGGACGGCAAACGCAGTCGCCGCATTTACCAGGTACATCGAGGAAGGCCGTGGAGGATGGATCGGGTTCCATCACTCAACTCTACTGGGTGAATTCGACGGCTATCCCATGTGGCCGTGGTTCTCGCAATTCATGGGCGGTATCCGCTTCACTGATTACATTCCGAAGTTTGCAACGGCTACGGTCGTCGTGGAAGACCAGCCCCATCCTGTCATGAAGAACATTCCCGCTTCATTCGTAGTGGAGCAGGAGGAATGGTACACGTACGACAAGTCCCCGCGTCCAAATGTTCATGTCCTCGCGCGCGTCGATGAGTCTACCTACTCGCCCGATACCAAGACCAAGATGGGAGATCACCCCGTGATCTGGACGAACGAAAAGATGAAGGCGCGGAATGTCTACATCTTCATGGGACATCATCCTGAGCTATTTCGGAACTCCGCTTTTGCAACAATCTTTCACAACTCGATTTTGTGGGCGGCGCGGCAATGACCTGCGGCGATTCCTGCTGCTCGTCTGTACATCAATTCCGTTTATGTAACAAAAGAGAATTCCCCCAGACGATTAGCAGCCCCACGGATACCGGCTCCGCTGGTTCCTGCGCCTGGTGGGCAGCGCTCCACTCGGCAATTTCCTGCTGACGGCGGGCAGGCCCTGGGCGGCGAGTCGCCCGATAATGGTTGTTGAAATATCGCCATCACGCTTCAAAACTTCTCAACCAGCGGGTGGCCTGGGTGGCAAATGGCACTCTATCCCCTTAGACATCACTCGTCCAGGTTAACGTCGTGTTGCTCATTGGCCCTGGGAGAAGGCTCTGGAGGATGACGACGATCAACGTTCCGGCGCTCGGGACTAGCCTTAACGTCTGCGTCACGCCTGTCGTAGAATCGCCTTTCTTTTTCCACCCCCATCTTCAGATACCACAACGCGATTTCTGTACGATTCCAGCAACCTGTCTTGTCAAAGATTTTTCGCAGATGACTCTCGACTACACGCTCTGTTGTTCGGGTTTCCTCCGCGATTTGTGCATTCGTGCATCCTTGGAAAACAAGTGCTGTGATAGCCCATTCTTTACTTGTCAGGTCCGCATTTCCAAACAGCAACGGCATACTACACCTCACTTCAAACAGCAATCTTGCCACTTGTAGGATCGCTTCGCAATCTCCTTGAGTACGTCACAACTGGCGTAGATGGAGCCTCTTAGCGGGCGGTTTCGATTCCTATTTAGAGGCCAATCGGCAGTGGCTGGCGAGATGTCGCAATTCCCTCACACTCACTGGAAAGAATCGCACCCAGAGCGGCCGAACTGAAAGAAATGACAGTGCCAATTAGCGTTACCCAAAATAGCCTCCTCCTAGCGCTCGCCGGCGATGCTCTGACCGAAATCGAAAATCAGTCGGAACGGGCATTTGTTGGGAATCTCTCAAAGGTCGAGACGGTTGCACGCCTCTGCGGAAGAAGAGTGAACTCCACGCATTCCGTGACGCCTGCTCTAGTAGTTCAGTAGCCAAGCGCCGTCACATTCTCGAACCGGCGGAGTTCCCCGAAATGCCAATCATGGGGAAGTAGCGAGTAAACATCTCCCGATTTTCCGTCCTTTCCTTTCAATAACTTACGACCATCCAATCCCCCGAATCCCCGCTAAACCCCGTTTTTGCACCATTCGTTGGGATGTTCATCGCGATTTCCATGCCTTCCAATAGGATAGAGTTCAGACAAATACCCAGGAAAGGTGTAAGCAGTAGGCTGCGGCCGTCGAGAACGGTCCGGTCTTAAGGCATTCCCGGGAAAGCCACAGTTTTTGGGTGAGGGTCCAGGTTCATCCGAAGCGAAGGCCAAGAGCAAAAGTAGTCCAAGGGATAGCACCAGTCGCAAGAGGTCAGTGCGTATCCCAATGAAAATGAAATGAAAGCTCGAAGCTCGGAGCTCAAAGCTCGGAGCCAAAAAAGCGAGGAGCCAAAAAGCTATCATGCGCAAGCCGATTAAGTACGTTGAGAAGGTTGCAGTCGCCGCCGCTAAGGCTACGTGGGCTGTGTTTGAGCGGGTTAACCGCATCAACCCCAATCCGTCGCCAACCCCCAAGTGGTCCGACAAGCCGTTGCTCAAGTCGTACGAAAAGTCCAAGCCACCGCTCGGCTGGCCTCGCAGCACCGATTCTCTCTGCCCCAAGTGCGTGCCCGAAATCCGGCAGCAGATTCTCGATGGCCACCTTCCTCATGAGGTCCTCATGAACGAAAAGGTCGGCGAAATCAAAGCGCAAATCATCGAGCGCGACGGCAAGATCCTGATGGTCAAGGAATGCCCCAAGCACGGCCGCTTCGAAGACGTGATGTCGATCGACACCGACTTCTCGAAGCACCTCGAAGATGTTTTCCCGGGCCGCGACATTCGCGCCCACAACGACGAGCACCTGCATCATCACGGTTCGTCAACAGTGAAATACGGCCGTGGCGCCGTGCTCACCATCGACCTGACGAACCGCTGCAACATGATGTGCGATCCCTGCTTCATGGACGCTAACCAGGTCGGCTTCGTCCACGAACTCACGTGGGAAGAAATCAAGACGATGCTCGACAACGCCATCACCATTAAGCCGCGCCGTCAGATGTCGGTGCAGTTCTCCGGTGGCGAGCCGACGTTGTCGCCGTACTTCCTCGACGCAGTTCGCTACGCTCGTAAGGTCGGATACAACTCCGTCCAGGCCGCGACTAACGGAATCGAATTCGCCAAGAGTTTTGAATTCGCGCAGCAGGCCGTCGAAGCTGGCATGCGCTACGCCTATCTGCAGTTCGACGGAATCGGTAACGCCGCCAACGCGCACCGCATGGTCGGTAACCTGTTCGACGTGAAGCTGAAGGCCATCGAAAATCTGCACAAGGCCGGATGCGAGATCGTCCCCGTCATCACCATTGTCAACGGTATCAACAACGAGCAGGTCGGACGCATCATCAAGTTTGCACTCGACAATCCCAAGACGATCAGCTTCCTCAGCTTCCAGCCCGTCAGCTTCACCGGACGCGACGAAGCCGTCACCGACGAGCGCCGTCAAGCCCAGCGCTACACGCTGAGCCATCTCGCGCACGACGTGAAGAATCAAACGGGACTGGGCGAGCCCGCCCGCGACTGGTTCCCCATCAGCTTCATGGGAACCTTCAGCGACTGGGCCGACCTGATGCACGCTCAGGACGCAAAGAACGATTGGGGCCAACTGAGCTGCGGCTGCCATCCGAATTGCGGCACCGGCATGGCGGTCATGATCGACAAAGAAACAAAGGAAGCGGTTCCCGTAACCGCATTCCTGCACGGCGATCAACTGGCGAAAGACATCGCGAAGGTCAATGACGCAGCACGCGGGAAGTTTTGGACCGTCTTCGGAATGGCGCTCTGCCTGATGAAGAACTACGATCCGTATCAGGCGCCGACGCACTTCAAGCTCATTGACCTGCTGCGCAAGTTCGACAAGAACTACAACGCGACTGGCACGAACTACGGCAAAGTCGGCCCGGAGCGCACCCTTGACGACGTGATGAAGCGCCGTACGAACGACCGCTGGAACTTCCTCTTCATCGCCGGAATGTGGTTCCAGGATCTGTTCAACTACGATTTCCGCCGCACTGAGCAGTGCATCATCCCCTACGCCACGCAGGAAGGCGAGATTTCCTTCTGCGCTTACAACACGGGTGTGGGATGGCGCAACATAATTGAAAAGATGCACATGACCGCTACTCTCACCAAGTGGTACGAAGAGCACGGGCGTCATGAGATCTTCGCCGGCGGCAAGAAAGTGAAGATGGATGAGCAGCACGTCGACTATCTCCGGCTGCGCGAAGAGATCGTCACCAACGAGTTGCAGCAGGATCTCGACAAACTGGGTATCGCGAAGAACGCCAGGGAAGAGAAGAAACGCGCCCGTGACGCAAAGGCCGCAGAAGCCCGCGGTCCGCAGAAGAACGACGAAGCCTACAACGCTCGCATGGCGTCGCTGTATCGCGAAGTCGTTCTGAAAGAGAAGCCGGTGCAATCGCAGGACGGCTTCATTCCGCTAGGCGCATTGTCGAAGCCAAACGGCAACGGAAATCACGCTCCCGAGACCAAACCGGAGCTGGCCGAACCAGTAGCAGGCGACTAAGACCAACCGTAGCAATCCAAAGGCCGCCCAAGGGGCGGCCTTTCTTATTTGGTGCGTGGCCCAATTCAAGCCGGTTTTGGCTTGAGTGGGCGCGTTTTTTGAGTAGCTCAGAATGAATGGTGCTGCAATGCGGAGATTTGCATCAAAACGGGCGAATCGTTCTCTTTGCCTATGACATACCTGCCAATTGAGAATTACGGCGTGATCGGCAATATGAAGTCGATCGCACTGGTCGGCATCAATGGTTCCATTGATTTTCTTTGTTATCCCGACTTCGATTCGCCCAGCGTTTTTGCGTCTCTTCTGGATGACAAGCAGGGAGGCTGTTTTCAGATCGAGCCTCAGCTGAGCGGCGTCCGCATTCGCCAGCTCTATTTGCCCGACACCAACATCCTTATTACACGCTTTCTTGCCGAAGAAGGCGTGACCGAGTTGACGGACTTTATGCCCATTGAAAGTGAGCTTGAAGAACCGAATGAGATCGTTCGGGTCGTCAAGGTCATTCGAGGAACCGTCCGTTTTACGATGCGCTGCCGGCCACGATTTAACTACGCGAGGTCGACGCACCGAACGGAAGTTGGGGAGCACTGCGCGCGATTCTACCCGTCAGACGATTGTTGCCCACGTATGAACCTGAATTCCACGGCCATCCTAAAGCAAGATGGCGACGACGTGTTTTCGCAATTCACCTTGCGGTCCGGTGAGACGGCAACGTTGGTGCTCGGCGGCCAGCGCCTGGAGGGGCAACCACCGGAGATGCAGGTCATCGACCTGCGTTTGCAACAGACCATTCGATTTTGGAAGTCATGGATCGCGAAGTCGAAGTACAAAGGACGTTGGCGGGAGATGGTGCAACGCTCGGCATTGCTTCTAAAGCTGCTGGTAAGCCGAGAGCACGGGTCGTTGATTGCCGCCCCAACATTCTCGTTGCCGGAAAAGATTGGAGGAGTGCGCAACTGGGATTACCGGTTCACCTGGCTGAGGGATTCGACCTTCACACTCTATGCGCTGATTCGTCTCGGCTTTATCGATGAAGCGGAGGCTTTCATCCAGTGGTTGAAGGGGCGACTCAGTGATGACGCTGAACGGGGACCGCTACAAGTGATGTACGGGATTGATGGCCGGCAAAAACTCGACGAGCAGGCTCTTGATCACCTGGCTGGTTACGAGAATTCACGTCCTGTGCACATCGGAAATGCGGCCTACCAGCAGCTGCAACTCGACATCTACGGCGAAATGATGGATTCGATCTACCTTGCCAACAAGTACGGCGACCCCATTTCGCACGCGGGCTGGCAAAGCATTCAGCACATGCTGGATTGGCTCGGGAAGAATTGGCGTCGGCCCGACGAGGGCATATGGGAGGTGCGCGGCGGAGCGAGAGAATTCCTTCATTCACGGGTGATGTGTTGGGTAACGTTCGACCGTGCCTTGCGTTTGGCACAGAAGCGTTCGCTTTCCGGCCCGCTCGACATTTGGCAGCGCACTCGAGACGAGATTCGAAACGACATTTTTACGAACTTCTGGGATGAGGAACTGCAAGCGTTTGTGCAGGCGAAGGGCTCGAAGGATCTGGACGCGTCGGCGCTGCTGATGCCGATGATGAGGTTTATCAGCCCGGTCGACCCAATGTGGCTTTCGACCTTGCGAGCGCTAGAGCGGACGTTGATCGAAGACACTCTGGTCCGCCGCTATGAGCCACGCACCCAAGTGGACGGCCTTCCTGGCACCGAGGGACACTTCACCGCCTGCTCGTTCTGGTATGTCGAATGTCTCGCGCGTGCCGGCCAGCTGGAAAGGGCGCAGCTTTTGTTTGAAAAACTGTTGGGATACGCCAGCCATCTCGGTCTCTATTCGGAGGAACTCGGCTCCAACGGACAGCACCTCGGGAACTTTCCACAAGCGTTCACGCATCTCGCGCTGATCAGTGCCGCGACATACCTCGATCGTGCGCTCTCGGGAACAGAAGAAGCCGTCTGGCGGTAGACATGCCCGAAGTCAAAAACACGTACCCCCCGACGTCATGTTTTCTGGTGGAATGTTCCTTTAGGAACTCAACGTCATGACGGCAAGGGATACACGACTATGTCATGACAGATAAGCGTAAGAAAGCAAAGCGGCAAAAGGTGAAATCCACAGGGGTGTTATTCTTTCGGCGCATGGCGAAATATCTCCCCTTCCACACAGTATTGTCCAGGCGAGATCCCTCTTCCCAGTGGCGAAAACGCGGGCGTTCGGGATGGCTCCAGATTTGACTCAGGGTTACTGCTCTGGTGCTGATTAGGGGCAATTGGTACGAACTGACCTCATGGTTTTCATGCACAATCAAAATGTGTATCTTCCCGAATCCGCGGCTCGTCTTGTCACCTCGAAGCGTCTCGATGGGATCGACCTGCTTCGGGGTCTATCGATCTTTTTTGTCTTGATGAACCACATCAACATCCGGCTCCTCGGTGCGGATGTTGCCTATACGCAGTTTTTACCAGCACAACTCGTGCACATTCTCGTTTGGAATGCCCAACTCGGGGTGCAAATGTTTTTTGCAATCTCAGGGTTTCTCATCACTTCTATTACCATACGGCGTTGGGGTTCGTTGCCCCAGGTTTCCCTTCGCGGTTTCTATCTCTTTCGGTTTGCGCGTATCGCTCCGCTGCTGTTTCTGCTGCTTGCGGTCCTTTGCACTTTGCATTTCGGCAATGTCCACCACTACGTGGTTACGTCAGAGACCGGCGGTCTTGGACGCGCTCTGCTCGCCGTATTGACCTTCCANGTTAACGAGTTGGAAATTCATCGCGGATATTTACCAGGCAATTGGGATATCCTCTGGTCTCTTTCGATCGAGGAGATGTTCTATCTCTTCTTTCCATTGGCTTGTCTCATTCTCAGTGGCAAGAGATTCTTCGGTCGCAGAATAGTCTTCGCCGCACTATTGTTTGTCTTTGTGGTTCTTGGACCATTCGGGCGGACTTTATTTGCTCATGGCAACGAGATCGCAGAGGACTATTCGTACCTCGGAGGCATGGAAGGAATCTGTTGGGGCTGCCTGACAGCGATGGTGGTTTCAGGCAGAAGCTTCTCGCAACGGGCAACCTGGAGCCTTGGCATCGCCGGGACCGTGATCGTCTCTACGAGTCTAATATTTTCGTGGCAAGCCTATACAGACTGGCTCGGCAAAGCAGGGCTCAATTTCACTCTACTTGGGGTGGGGACATGCATGTTCATAGCTGCCACAACACAAACGGAATGGAAGAGTCCACGCATGCTGATGCCGCTTGTCCGGATGGGCCGATATAGCTACGAAATTTACCTGACGCATATGTTCGTAGTGTTTACCCTTTTTGACCTTTTTGTTTATGCTGGCAAACCCATGCGCGGCGTTCCTGTTTTGTTCATTTTAGCCATTCTGGTCGCAGCATTCATAGGAGCCGGTGTCGCAAATGTATATTCGGAACCTGCGAATCGGTTTCTGCGTCGCAAGTCGCGCAGTCCCGCGGGTAACGGGGCGTCAATCGCACTTACACCGAGCGAAGAGGCAAATGTTACATCCTCAAGATACTGACCCTCGGCGTCACGGGTTTTCTATAATCTCGATCTATGTTGCTGACCATCACGACCACGCACCAGCCTGCAACCGACCTGGGATATTTGCTGCACAAGAATCCCGCCAAGTTGCATTCGTTTGAATTGTCATTCGGCAAGGTGCACATCTTCTATCCTGAGGCTAGCCCACAACGCTGCACGGCCGCGCTGTTGCTCGATGTCGACACTGTCGGCCTGGTCCGCGGACGTCGAGGCCAGCACGAGGGCACGCTGGAGCAGTACGTCAGCGATCGTCCGTACGTTCTTTCGTCGTTCCTCAGCGTGGCGATCGGGCAGGCGCTCGGAACAGCAATGACGGGACGTAGCAAGAGTCGCCAAGACTTGGCCGAGCGAGCAATTCCGTTGAGGGCGAACCTTGCCGTCATTCCGTGCCGATCAGGAGAAGGATTGATCCGCGATCTGTTCGAGCCGCTGGGATATGAGGTGATGTGTCGGCGCCAACCTCTCGACGATAGGTTTCCCGAGTGGGGTGAGGGACCGTACTACGCAGTGGAATTGGCAGCCACAATGCGCCTGCGCGATCTACTGAATCATCTTTACGTTCTCGTTCCGGCACTAGATGCCGAAAAACATTATTGGGTAGGTAAGGACGAAGTGGAAAAGCTTCTCCGCAAGGGTCAGGGATGGCTCGCGACGCACCCGCACAAGGAGGCGATCGTAAAAAGATATCTCCCGCGTCAGAGACAACTCGCCCGGGAAGCGCTGGCGCGCCTTAGCGAAGAAGACAGTCCTGATCCCGACGGGGCCGCCGAAAAGAACGCGGAGCAGGAAAACAAGATGGAAGAGCCAATCCGGCTTTGGCAACAGCGCATGGGTTCTGTGCTTGCCGTGCTGCGCGCCTCAGGGGCGAAGCGCGTGCTCGATCTCGGCTGTGGAGAGGGGAAATTGTTGCGCGAACTGGTAACAGAGAAGGGAATCACTGAGATCGTTGGCATGGATGTTTCGTACCGAACTCTGGAGATTGCCAGCCAAAAGCTGAAATTGAATCGAATGCCGACAAAGCAGAGAGAAAAGCTAAGGCTAGTTCACGGTTCCCTGATGTACCGCGACAAGCGACTTGCCGGATACGACGCCGCAACCGTCGTGGAGGTGATCGAACATTTGGATGCCCCTCGCCTGGCAGCATTCGAGAGAGTACTGTTCGAGGCGGCGCGTCCGAAAACCGTCATCGTCACAACGCCAAATGCAGAATACAACGTGAAGTTCGCAACGCTGCCAGCTGGAAAGTTCCGCCATAAAGATCATCGTTTCGAGTGGAATCGCGAACAGTTTCAGCAGTGGTCGGGACGTGTGGCGGAGCGTTTTGGATACACAGTCCGTTTTCTCCCGGTGGGCGAAGAAGACCAGCAGGTTGGGCCTCCAACGCAGATGGGGGTATTCAGCCTGTGAACGTCACAATTCCGGAACTGTCTTTGGTTGTGCTGATTGGACCTTCAGGATGCGGGAAGTCGAGCTTTGCGCGCGCGCACTTCAAGCCCACAGAAGTGCTGTCGTCCGATTTTTGTCGAGGGCTCGTGTCCGACGACGAAAACGATCAGTCGGCGACGAAAGAAGCATTCGAAGTGCTGCATTACATCGCGCGCAAGCGACTGGCCGCAGGGCGGCTCACCGTCGTCGACGCGACAAACGTCCAGATGGAGGCGCGCAAACCACTCGTGGAAATAGCGCGGGAGTTCCACGTGCTGCCGGTGGCAATCGTTCTCAACATGCCAGAGAAGCTGTGCCAGGAGCGCAATCAGAATCGTCCAGACCGGCAATTCGGCCCGCACGTTGTGCGGAATCAATCGCAACAGCTGCGACGCTCGATCCGAGGTTTGGAACGCGAAGGCTTCCGGCACGTATTCGTGCTGTCCAGCCCCGAGGAAGTTGCGTCGGTCAGCATCACGCGTCAGAAGCTTTGGAACAATCTCAAGCATGAGCACGGGCCTTTCGACATCATCGGCGACGTGCACGGCTGTTATGAGGAGTTGCTTGCCCTGCTCGCTCAACTCGGATACCAGTTGGAATCCGCCTCTGAGGGCCTGAGAGCGATTCCGCCTTACGGCCGTAAGGCAATTTTCGTGGGGGATCTGGTGGACCGCGGACCGGGAATTCCCGGAGTGCTGCGTCTCGTCATGAGAATGGTGCAGGAAGGATCGGCGCTCTGCCTCCCCGGAAACCACGATATGAAGCTCATGCGCAAGTTGAAAGGACGCGATGTGCAACTAACACACGGCCTCGCGGATTCGGTGCAACAGTTGGAAAAGGACTCCCCGGAGTTCAAGCAGTCCGTGATCAAGTTTCTGGATGACTTGGTAAGTCATTACGTCCTCGATGACGGAAAACTTGTGGTGGCTCATGCCGGAATGAAGGAAGAGATGCAGGGCCGCGGCTCGGGCAAGGTCCGAGACTTCGCGTTGTATGGTGAGACCACGGGCGAGACGGATGAATACGGGCTTCCGGTTCGCTACAACTGGGCTGCGGAATATCGCGGTAAAGCCATGGTTGTCTACGGGCACACTCCGGTCGCGGAACCCGAGTGGCTGAACCGCACTATTAACATCGATACCGGCTGCGTGTTCGGGGGGAAACTGACTGCGCTGCGGTACCCGGAGAGCGAGATTGTTTCGGTACCGGCGCTGCGTACTTATTACGAGTCCGCGAAGCCGTTCTTGCGCCCGGATACCGGCGCGCCCGTCCTTACAGCGCAGCAGCAACTCGATGATCTGCTCGATATCGAAGATGTGATCGGAAAGCGCATCATCAACACGCGGCTGCAAAAGAGCATCACCATTCGCGAGGAGAACGCCACCGCTGCGCTTGAAGTAATGAGCCGCTTCGCGGCCAATCCAAAATGGCTTATCTATCTGCCTCCGACGATGTCGCCCAGCGAAACCAGCAAGCGCGACGGTTTGCTCGAGCATCCCGAAGAAGCTTTCGCGTACTACCTGCACGAGGGTGTGCATAAGGTGGTCTGCGAGCAGAAGCATATGGGTTCGCGGGCCGTTGTGATCGTATGTCGCGATGCGGACACCGCCAGAAAACGGTTCGGCGTACTGGAGGGAGAGATCGGGCTTTGCTACACGCGAACCGGACGTCGCTTCTTCAACGATGCAGCGCTCGAGACGCAGTTTCTCGATCGTGTGCAGGCAGCACTCGCTGGCGCAGGAATCTGGGAAGAATTGAAGACTGACTGGGTCTGTCTCGATTGCGAGTTGATGCCTTGGTCCGCGAAAGCTCAGGAGCTGTTGCGATCTCAATATGCCCCGACCGGAGCCGCAGCTCGCGCTGGATTATCTGCGGCGATGGCTGCTCTGAAAGGGGCTTCCGGCAATCGTGAAATTGTAGCGATCATGGAAGGCTTCCAGCAGAAGAAAGAAGCCGCCGACTTGTATGTCGAAGCCTACCGCCGCTACTGCTGGACGGTTCATTCTCTCGCCGACCTGAAGCTCGCCCCATTTCATCTCTTG
>AP72_2010_repI_A10DRAFT_1000095_pt1 | contig 13701 bp, 11 predicted proteins | sample AmaPasreplicIA10_FD_9194 | JGI IMG/M metagenome (IMG submission 9194) | reverse complement strand
GCCTGGTAGAGGAAGCGGTCGCAAAGGCTTACGACAGTACGCTGGCCGATGTGCAGCGCGCCAACATGCTGCTGGGCGATATCGGCGAGACGGTGCGTCTAGCAATCGCAGGCAAGCTGAATGAGGCGCGGATGCGCTTGTTCCATCCGTTGGGGTTCATGTTGGCCAGTCCGGTGGAGTCTACCGAAGAAGGGCTGAGTTATTTCTCCGAGGCGGCTGTCGAGGACAAGTACGACGGTATACGGGCACAAGTACACGTATCCGGCGGCGAGGTGCGGATTTTTTCGCGTACGCGGGATGAGATCACCGAGTCGTTTCCGGAATTCCCGCCAGTGCTAGCTCGATTGCCTCAGGAGGCGATTCTCGATGGCGAGATCGTGGCGTGGGAGTATCCGGAGGATGCGGCGGAGACGCAGAGCATTGTGTACGAGGTTGGAACATCCCCACTTCTGGCAACGCCGGCCAGAAGTGGGGCACCCGACCTAAGTGAAGGAGAAGAGCAGGCCGATAATCTTGGGCGGGCGCGGCCTTTCACTTTTCTTCAGCAACGGCTAGGACGCAAGAAGGTTGGTGACAAGATGTTGCGCGAGAATCCTGTGGCTTATCTCGTGTTCGACATTCTCTACGCCGACGGCGAGTTGATGATTGGGCGTCCGCTGCACGAGCGCGCTTTGATCCTCGACAAGCTGCTGGCCGCGCCGCGGAAAGACATTCACCACAGGGACCACAGAGGTTCACAGGGAACTCTGCTCTTCGAAACCGACGGAGTGATGACCGACGCCGGCATCATTCGCGCGCCTGTGTTTCGCGCATCTTCTCCTGACGAACTGGAGCAACTCTTCGTCGCGGCGCGGGCTCGCGGCAACGAAGGGCTGATGATCAAGGATCTGTCGTCGCCCTACACTCCCGGCAAGCGCGGTAAGTCCTGGCTCAAGATGAAGCGCGAACTGGCCACGCTCGACGTCGTCGTTACGGCGGTCGAGTATGGGCACGGCAAGCGTATCGGCGTGCTCAGCGACTATACGTTCGCAGTCTGGGATGGCGACAACCTTGTAAACATCGGCAAAGCGTACTCCGGCCTGACCGACGCCGAGATCGCCGAGATGACAAAATGGTTCCTCGAGCACACTGTCGAAGATCGCGGATTTCTGCGCGTGGTCGAGCCGAAGATTGTGCTGGAGGTCGCCTTCAACAATATGATGCGCTCCGACCGCCACGAGAGCGGATACGCGCTCCGCTTCCCAAGGATCGTGCGCCTGCGTCCGGATAAGTCCGCGGAAGACGCCGACACCCTGGAGCGGGCGAAAGAGATTTACGAGAATCAGACCTGAGCTCTCGCCAGGATCGACCTTAACGCCAGGCGTCATCCTGAGCGCAGCCGCAGTTCAGGCGGAGTGAAGGATCTCCACAAGTACAGGTTACGCGTAGGGGAGATCCCTCGCCCCGCTGGTAAAAACGCTGGGCTTCGGGATGACACCCCCAAAAATCCACAGCCCGATGTTCATCCGTCACAGACAAAGACTCAGGCGAAGAGCTATGAACTTGGAATGCGAGCCTCCAAACTTTCTTCGTCTATATCATGTCGAATGATCCGAGGCGCAACGCTCTACACCGGTATCACAGGTGATTTGCGTCACCGCGTCTGGCAGCATAAAAACAGAATCATTCCCGGGTTTACGAGCAGGTACAATCTCACTCGTCTGGTCTACTAACAGTGTTTTTACTATCCTGATGCAGCCATCGCACGCGAAAGGAAATCAAAGGATGGCGGCGCAGCAAAAAGATAGCCCTAATCTCGTTAGTGAACCCACGTTGGGAGGACCTCACGCGGGACTGGCAGAACGTCTATAAGCCTGATTGTGTAACTCGCAGGGAGATCCTCTCGGCCCGCTGGAGAAAACGCGGGCTCTTCGGGATCACACCTTTCATTTTGACCGATCGCCAACCTGCTCTCGCGCCCACACTAGGCGTCATCCTGAACGGAGCCGTTTTTCAGGCGGAGTGAAGGATCTCCCTGCACTCGCGCTTTAACTGGAGATCCCTCGCCCCGCTGGTGAAAACGCGGGGCTTCGGGATGACGCCCGCCAATAGTGCCTCGAAAGTTTTGTCCGGTTTTTGTAACAACTCTCCCCTCAAACGCACTATTTACGTAATCGGGTCTAAGATTTCCCGACTTCCCTTCCCCTCTAGCTTTTTGTCCCAACCCATCCGCACGGATCCCCGCGCCGGCGTATGGCGTGTGCGAAATTTCAAACCCCTCACTTGAAAAGGAGAACTTTCCGATGGCTGTCAGAAGAATTGACTTCAAGGTTGCGGATTCGCGCAAAGACGTAACCATGCGCAACGATCCCACGCAGATCGATACCAGAAAACTGAAACTCGGCAAACAGGTGGCGCGGCATGATCCGCGGACGCTGCTGCTGGCCTCGTATGTGACTCATGCTTTGCCGACCCCGCCGCCCGCCTTCGATCTCACTACCAAAGTGAAGACCTGGGGCATGATGGAAAACGATCAGATCGGCGATTGCACCTGCGCGGCCGCCGGTCACCTGCTGATGGAGTGGACTGCGAACGCGGGCAAGAAGATGTTCACTCCCACCGACAAGCAGGTTGTCGCCGCATACTCGGCCATCACCGGTTACAACCCGACCACTGGCGCGAACGACAACGGCGCGGTCGAGATCGATGTGCTGAATTACTGGCGGCAAACGGGCATCGCGGGGCACAAGATCGGCGCCTACGTCGCGCTCGAGCCGTCGAATCACAACCACATCATGGACTCCGTCTTCATCTTTGAAGGCTGCTATATCGGTCTGCAGCTGCCGATCAGCGCGCAAGCCCAGACTCAGAATCATCACGTGTGGTCCGTGCCTCCGGGAGGCCCGACCGGCGATGGCAAACCGGGATCATGGGGCGGACACGCGGTTCCGGTCGTAGCTTATGACTCTCGTGGCGTCACGGTAGTGACCTGGGGCGATTTGCAGCGAATGACGTGGTCGTTCTGGGAAACCTATTGCGAAGAAGCCTACGCGATCCTGAGCAGTGACTACCTGACGAAGAAGAAGACTTCGCCACAAGGATTCAAGCTCGAGCAACTGCAAGCCGATCTTCATGACCTGAAGTAGCGAAATGCTTCACAAGGCGTCATCCCGAGCGAAGCCGCTCTTCAGGCGTAGCGAGGGATCTCCCGCTCATTGCTCCATCTCAAGGGAGATCCCTCGGCTCGCTGTTAGAAAACGGGAGCCTTCGGCATGACGGCGCAGTGAACAAGAATCCAAGACGCGGCAGCAAACACGAATCAAATTGAGCCACTACCGGCCAACCCTTTCGTCGCCCTTCCTACAGAGAACACTGTAGTGTTTCAGTTGTACGCGCCCGCCTAAACTTTGCCGAGAGAAGTTTCTTCTTAACCAATTGCGGCGGTCTGAAAACAAATCCAAGAGCGGCAGTTCGCGCAAAAAGAAGTCCAGTCCGGACGAAGCTGCGCCTGCGCAAAAGGCTGCGAAAAAAATCCCAGCGGTCCCGAGCTCGGCCCCCTTGCACGACGATCTTCTCGCCGACGATGAGCGAATGAAGTTCATCCTCGAGTCGGCCGGTCTTGGAACCTGGGACTGGGATCTCGAGAGCGGCAAGCTGAGCTGGTCGTCGCGATGCGTCGAGATGTTCGGCTTGCCTGCCGGGACAAAGATCACCTACGAGCGCTTTCTGGCGGCCTTGCATCCCGACGATCGCGAGCGCGTAGACTTGGCGGTGAAGCAGAGCCTCTCGCTGAAACAGGACTACAGCGTGGACATGCGCGCCATCTGCCCTGATGGGAGCGTCCGCTGGATCGCATCCCGAGGCCGACCATACTTCAATGAAGCGGGCCAAGCCGTCCGCATGTCCGGAGCCGCGCTCGATGTCACCCGCATCAAGCAAACGGAAGAAGAGTTGCATTGCGCCAAGGCAGAGGCAAAAGCACAAGCCGACAACCTGGCGGCGGTGTTTGACGCCATTCCGGCAGCGGCTTTCTTTTCGCACGACCGTGAGTGTGAGCACATTACCAGCAACCGCGCCGCCTATGAGTTGCTTCGCGTTCCTTACGGCCTGAACACGTCGAAATCGGCGCCGGTCGAAGAGCGCCCCACATTCCGCGTCTTCGAAAGCGGGCGCGAGCTCGCCGCCGAAGAACTTCCTTTGCAGAAAGCAGCCGCGACCGGCGAATCGGTCCGCAACAAGGAACTGGAAATCCGTTTCGAAGACGGTACCTCGACTTGGGAGTTCGGGCACGCCGTTCCGTTGTTCGATGGCCGGGGCAACGTGCGAGGAGCGGTCGGAGCTTTCCTCGACATCACCGATCGCCGCGTGATTGAAGAAAGGCTGCACGCCGTTACGGACCGCTTCAAGGTTGCCCTGCGCGGCACGCCCATTACGGTTTTCAACCAGGGGCCGGATCTGCGATACCGCTGGGTCCACAACCCGATTGGCATTCACGACGCCATCGAGATCATCGGCAAACTCGACAGCGAACTGCTGGAGTCCGAGGAAGATTGGCGCACGACGGAAGCGATCAAGTCTGAGGTACTGCGCACAGGCGTGAGTTACCAGGGCGACATGACCGTTTCCATGCACGGCGTTCCGCGGCATTATCACGTGAAGATCGACGCCCAGCGCGATCCACAGGGACGAATTATCGGACTGACAGGCGCAACCTTTGACCTGACCGAGAGCAAGCTGGCGGAAGCCGAGCGCGAGCAATTATCGCGCCAGCGGCAACTGGCTTTGGATGCGGCCGCGATGGGCTGGTGGCGTTACGAAGCCGCGACCGATGCCTGTACGTGGGACAACACGTTCAGGGAGATTTTCGGCATCAAGACCAATTCCCTGCCTGCGCGCGAGATTCTGAAGCACGTACATCCCGAGGACGCGGCTCGCATGTCGGCGGAGTGCAGAGCCGCCTTCGCAGGCGAGCATCCCAAGGCGCATTTCGGCGAGTACCGCGTTCTGCTCGAGGACGGGTCAGAGCGCTGGGTTGAGTTGTACGCGGCTGCCGAGGTAGATCACCGGATGGGTGCGTTCATCAGCTGCTACGGAACTGTGCGCGAGATTTCGGAGCGCAAGGCGACAGAACTGGCTTTGCGCGAAAGCGAGGCACGGTATCGCGACCTCGCCGCCAACCTGGACCACGAGGTGCAGGAGCGGACGCAGGAATTGCAGTGGCGCAATGAAGAAGTATTGCGCGCGTCGGAAGTGGTGCGTATGTTGAGCACCCGGCTGATGCAATCGCAGGATCAGGAGCGCCGACGCATCGCGCGCGAACTCCACGACAGTTCGGGACAGATCCTGACGGCGATCGGTCTGGATCTCGCCAACATTGCCAGCCAGTCGCAATCAGAAAAGATCCGTGAGGTTGCTCCCGACCTGGCGGACCACGTACTGGAGACGCAGGAACTGGTGCAGAAGCTGCATCGCGAATTGCGGACCACGTCTTACCTGCTGCATCCGCCATTGCTGGAGGAAGCGGGCCTGTCGTCGGCGGTCGCGTGGTACGTGCAGGGAGCAGCCCAACGCAGCGGAGTGGAGATTCAACTCGATATTGCCAGCAATTTCGGACGACTGGAGCGCGACCTGGAGTTGGCGGTGTTCCGCGTGGTGCAGGAATCGCTGACGAATATTGTGAGGCACTCGGGAAGCAAGCGCGCAGCAATCCGGATGTCGCGTGAAACTGGCGAAGTGACGGTCGAGATTCAGGACGAGGGCAAGGGAATTCCGGCCGAGTTGCTGGCGGAAGTTCAATCGGGAATGTCGGGCCTGGGCATTCGCGCCATGCGCGAGAGGCTGCATCCATTTGGCGGCGAGTTGCAGATTGAATCGCGAGCGGGCGCCACACGAGTTTTGGTGAACATACCTTTGCGGGATTCCGAAGTGAAAGCCGAGAGCGGCGAGCCGGCGCGCGCGGCGATCTGACCTGATCGCGCGAAAAATCCTGAAAAAGACAAAACAAAACAGCACGCATAGCACCGTTGCATGCCGTTGTTCAAGAAAATAATTGTATTAAATCGTTTCTTACGCGGGAAAACGCCTAGCGCACTCGTTGGAGTTTGTGTACTATGGCGGCAACTGCCACGCTCGGGTTCAGTGGCGATATCTGTTCCAAGCTTTTTCAGGAGGGTCAGATGCCAGCGCTCGCCTCAAGGTACCAGCACGTTTCCACTCTTCTACTTTGCGCAATTTTCATCACAACCGCACTGCTATGTCCCGCACACGTTCGGGGACAGGCGTATTTCGGAACGGTGAGCGGCGAACTCACCGACGCAAGCGGCGCCGTAGTACAAGGCGCAAGCGTGATGCTTTCCGACGAAGAAAAGGGATTCAACTTCATTACTACTTCGGATAGCAACGGCCGATACTTGTTCCGTTCCGTTGCACCCGGATTGTATTCGGTGACCGCCGAAGCGAAGGGCTTCGCCAAGTCGACGAGCAGCCCGTTCAAGGTGGACGTCAATCAGAACGCCACCACAAACCTGACGCTGAAAGTCGGAGCGGCTAGCCAGACCGTGGAGGTAGGAGCACGATCACAGGCCATTCAGACTGAAGACGCGGAGACTGGGCAGGTTGTGAATCGCAGATTCATCAATGATCTGCCGCTGATCGAACGCAATATCTCTACTTTGACCTCGTTGGCGCCGGGCGTCACCGAGATGGACGATCAATGTCAGGAACCTTGCCTGGGCACGAATTTCGTGTCGAACGGCAGTCGCGGGGCCACGGCCGACATTCTTGCCGATGGCGCGTCGGTGACAAACTCTGAGCCCAACGGTGGAATCACATCGGCTACTTACACGCCGTCACCAGAGGCCGTGGAAGAGTTCAAGGTTCAGCAAACGAACTTCAGCGCGGAGTACGGATTTTCGGGCGCTTCGGTCGTGAACATGATCACGCGCTCGGGGACGAACAAGTTCCACGGCAGCGGATACGACTTCTTCCGCGACTCCAGCATGGATGCGAACGAATGGTTTGCCATTCGCGATGGACTGCTTTCGGACGCGCATACACCAGCGCCCATCCCACAATCGCGCCGCAACAATTACGGCTTCACCATCGGCGGACCCATCATCAAGAACAAGACGTTTTTCTTCTTCAACTATGACGGGTTGCGCTCTTCACGCGCGAGAACGCGTTCCGGCGCCGTTCCCACCGACCTCATGCGTGCGGGCAATTTTGGCGAGGTGTGTGATGCGGCGGGAGGAACGTTCGACAGTAATGGTCTATGCAGTGAGACCGCCGGCCAGATCTGGGATCCTTACTCAAGTACCTACAGTGCCGCGGATGGTGGGATCGTGCGTGACACATTCATTCCCAACAACGATCTCCTGGCGTACGCTAGCCCGGGCGGCCCGCATCCGGGCGTTGCGGGTAATCTGATCGATCCGGTGGCGCAGCAGATGATGAACCTGTTTCCCGAACCGACCTCGAGCAGCGACATCTACAATAACTGGTTCACTTCAGGCGCAACCCACAATTACAACGACCAGTTCGACATCAAGATCGATCATCGTTTCTCGCAGAGCAACCTGCTGAGCGGAAAGTTTTCGTATCAATACAGTCACAGCCTGGGTCTTGACTGCTTCAAGAACTTCACCGATCCGTGCCAAGCCGGTCCAGGTTGGAGCAATGCCCATCTGTTTGCCGTCAACGACACGCATACGTTTAGTTCAAGTTTGTTAATGAACGTGACGTTGGGCTTCACGCGCGGCGTCTGGCACTATGACGCCTACAACCCTCACGGCCAGGACGATCCTCTGGGCACGCTGGGATTCCCCGCGTATCTGCAGGCGAACGGATTCAAGGGCGTTCCCGCCATCTTCATCGACGAGTACAAAGCTGCCGGCTACACCAACATCGGCACCGATCCTTACGGCAACTACCGGCTGGGCCAGGACACTGGACAACTTTCGGTCACGTTCGACAAGGTATTTAGCTCGCATGAGTTCAAGTTCGGATTTGACGGCCGAATCCACCAGATCAATTACATCCAGACCAATGCTCCCGTCGGTTTTTTCAGCTTCAACATAGACGGCTCCGATGGCTGTCCCTCGGGAAAGGACTCCTGCGGAGGCGATTCCATGGCCAGTTTCATGATGGGCCAGATGACCCAGGGCTGTGGCTGGAACGACTGTGGCTCCAAGTTGGAAATCCAAACCAGGCCAGCTACTACAAACTATCAATACGCTTTCTTCGCGCAGGACAATTGGAAGGTCAATTCGAAATTGACCTTGAATCTCGGCTTGCGCTATGACGTCACTTTGCCACGCACAGACCGCTTCGACCGGCAAGACTGGTTTGATTCGAAAGTGGCAAGCCCGTTGAACGGTGGAAGTCTCACGTATACCGATCCCCTGAGTGGCCAGAGCGTTACGCGGCAATTACTGGGCGGCGAAAAGTTCGCAACCTCCAGCCAGCGCACCAACTACGTGACCGACTGGAGCAATTTCCAGCCGCGTCTCGGCCTCGCCTACCAGTTTGCTCCGAAGATGGTAGTGCGGGGCGGCTACGGGATTTATTACGGACAGTCGCGTTCGGGAGTCACCGGCGTTGTGCCCTACGGCGGCGCGGGTTTCAACCAGTACACGAATGTGATCACCGTCGACCCTAACGATCGCGCTACACCTTTCGCACGGCTCAACAACCCATTCCCCTTCGGATTGATTCAGCCAGCGGGGAATACGCTTGGCCTGATGAACGATGTTGGCTTTGACGCGAATGGCCCGTTGCGCACTGCTGCCGCGAACCGGACTCCGTATGAGCAGAGCTGGAGCCTTGGCGTCGAACGGCAACTGCCCAGCAATATCCTGATCAACGCAGAGTACATAGGGAAAAAGGGAACCCATTTTCCATTCAGCGGCTCGAACCAGCTCAACCACTTGGGGCCGGAAATCGAGAGCTACACTCCGGATCAGATCACCGCGCTGAACACGCTCTACAACAACCCGCCCAACTGTCTCAATCCTCCTGACAATCCTGACCCGTGTAACCCATTTTTTGGGGTTATCACTGATCCCAACAGCTCGATGTCCGGTTCGATCCCGGCGTATCAATTGCTGCTTCCCTTCCCGCAGTTCACGGGAGTCGCCACCGAACCTCAGATGATTTCCAATTCCATTTATCACGGGCTGCAGTTGCTTACGGAGAAGAAGTTCTCCAACGGCCTGCAGTTCCTGGTGACCTACACGTGGTCGAAATCGATCGACGACTCGTCCAATGCAGACGATAACGTGACATGGCTGGGGAGCTTCACCAGCCTGCAAGATCCGAACAGGCCATCGATGGAACGGAGCCTCTCCACTTTTGATATTCCGCATGTGTTTCAGTTCAGCTACAGCTACGATCTCCCGTTCGGGCGTGGCAGGACCCTGCTGGGGCATATGCCGGGGTGGGCGGAGGCGATCCTCGGCGGATGGAAGACGAGCGGCATCTGGCGCGTCGCAGATGGACGGCCGTTGGCGTTCACCGTTTCGGACGGTCTTGCGCTTCCGACCTATGGGACGCAGCGGCCCAACATTGTGGGAACGCCCAAGCGCAATAGTGGGTCGGATTTTGTGGACCAATACTTTGCTGGTAACACTCCTGACGATCACCCGAATTTCGTGCGACCGGACGATTTCACGTTAGGAAATGCGCCGCGAGCACTGGGCAGCGTTCGCAGTCCGTGGTCGTTCACCGCGGACCTGTCTTTGGGAAAGCAGTTCAGGCTACGCGAGGAGATGAACATCGAATTTCGTCTCGAGGCGCACAATGCGTTCAATCATCCAGTGTTTGGCACCCCGGGAACCCAAGTGGATGATGAAAGCTTCGGCACGATCACATACACAACCGTTGGACCGCGCGAGCTACAGTTGGGATTTAAGTTTAATTTCTAAAAAACCGTCGTTGGTCGTTCGTCGTTGGTCGTTGGCTTTTGATCGTCGAGCCTTCGGCTCCCGGCTTTCGGACTGGCCGCCTGGGTTTATGCCTTGGCGGCCAATGCTTTTTGGGCTAGTTGGGCGTCGAGGTCGCATACGGCTTTCAGGGTCAGGCCGCAGAGGTTGCATTTTACGAAGCGCGTGGCGCCTCCCAGGGGAATTACGGGAACAAAGAACAGCGTCAGCCACTTTTTGGTTTCGAAGGCTGTTTGCACTGTGTTGCGGGCACATTTGGTGCAGGGGCGCTCGACTTGCGCGATCGGCTTGGCCTTGGTCCGGACTCCGATCAGAAAAAACATACCTATCCTCCGTTGCGTGCTCGGGATTAGCGAACCTTAGCATCCGGCGGACGGGTTGGCTTCGGTACGGAGGTAACGTACTGGGGCAATGGCAGGCGAGCTGAGAGCACGGAGGGCCGCTCTGATGCGAGGAATTATGTGGTCGGCCTGGCAATGTGACAGAACTCCATCGCCGGTGTCCACGCCATCTCACTTGCTCTTGGAGTAATACAAGATCAGCGCAGCCGCAAGCCATGCCAACAGAATTAGCGCACAAACCCGATACAGCCCCATAGCCACAGGATTGTATCGCTCCCGTGGCGTTCTGTGGATTCCGTTTTCGGGCAGGGATTTTTCGACTGCGCTCAACATGACAGCAAGCTAGTTTGCCAGTACGCTCGCTTCGCTCGCGGGACGGCCGAAGGCGTCCGTCCCTACATTGGGCTTAGGTTTCTACGCCGATTTCGCAGATTCGGCCCACCAGGAAATGCTCTGGCTTTTTGTCTTCTGGGATCGGGATTGCCTCGAGCGGAGTGTTGGGATTATGAGGGCGGAGCAGTAAATGATTTTGGGCCAATTCGACATAACGGACGATGCAATTATCGTTTTTCAGAACAGCGTACATATTCAGTTCGTTTTTGCGATAGGGCTTGAGTGAGGTGTAATGGCGGTCTATCAGGAGCGTGGATCCGGGGGTAAGGCGCGGGGACATGGCCTGGACGTCGGGAGGATCGAGTTTGATCAGGACGAAGCGCTGCCATCCGGAGTGGTTGCCCTCGGGGTCGGGCCGGAGCTTGTGAAGGAAGGACTTCTTGAACTTGAGAAATTCTTTCACGTGCATGCTAGCGATCAGGGGTTGGGTGGCGGCGATGGAGGAGTCGGCCAGGGGTACGTTTTCGAAGTCGTCGGAACTGGGAGGCAGGACGGAGGCACGTTTATTGATCTCGGAGGGGTCGAGAAGATCGAGAACGGAGAGGTGCTGAACCTGAAGAACCTTGTCCATGCCTTCGAGGCTGAGTCCGCGCTTGCGGTTGAGGAAGTTGGAGATGTGCGCCTGTTTGAATCCGGTTTGCTGAGCTAGACGGAGCCCGGTAAGTTCACCTGCACCTATGCGGTCCCAAAGGATATTGCGAAGATTCTCTTGCAGGGCCTTGAACTTCATGATGGGCGGAGTATAGCACCGGGTTTAGGGCATGGTAGATAGGGGTAGTTCCTCTATTTGGAGGAATAAAAAGCGAATTTAACAAGGGGGAAAAGGGAGCGATTTTGGGAGTGGGAAGAAATATTTTCGAAGGGTGCAAGGCGCTAGCACGCGGAGAAGAAAGCCAGTTACGAGCCAAAAAGATTTCCACAGGCAACGGATGTTCAGTCAACCTTGACTGAGGAAATTCGCAACGATAGGATCGCGCCATCTGCGGGATCAAAAGATCAAAACGCTCTATGGTAAACAGCCATGACGGAGTCAACCAGAGAAATTCAACGACGAGAGGACTTTTTGCGAATTTCGGAGGATGGTCAAGGCTGCCGAAGTGTTGTCGGCATCCATGGAGCGCTTGCTGTTATCGCTTCGCTTCACAGGGAAGGTGAGCGTTGTGATGCAAAACGGGCGCGTATTGAAGTCGGGCTACGAGGAAGGATACTTCCGACAGCGGAGTGCGGGCGTAGACGATGATCGCGACCAACTTGTGAGAGCGAAGGGAGGTAGCAGAGAAAAACATCTAGGTTCTGAAAACCTCACCTCTGGCAAAACCGGCCAGAAGTGGGGCACCCAGGCCACCCAATGTAATCCATGAAAAGTAAATAGCCTACGGCAGGCCTTCGTACTAGAAACGAGCCGTGCGTGCGGTTTCCGCTTGATGCGGAGATCAGCTCAGGGTTCTTTTGTCTTCACCGCTGGTAGCTTCTAGCTACTAGCTAGCTAGGAGCCTTCTTTAGAGCACTGGTTAGTGAGTTACTTCTGAAAGGTGTGGCGTCATCGGAATTCACAGAAATCCTTTTTCTTTTTATCAGGAGGCAGTTATGAGTGGTGATCGGAATGATCGGGGAGTTGGAGTGGAATTGAAGTATTGCGAGCACTGCGGTGGGTTGTGGGTGCGGGAGCTCGGTGCGGGAGCTCGGTGCGGGCGTGGTGTATTGCGAGAGGTGTCAGCCAAAGGTGGATGATCTGCCGGCGGCGCGAAAGAGGCGAAAGAGTCGGCTGCCGGCGCGTCCGAAGTCGGTGGTGGACCGCAATTGCGCGGGGATTGCGGATGAAGATCTGCTGGGCTTCGCCCCTGCAGGAGGTGTGGCATGAGCGGGATGCTGGATTGGATTGCTGCTGCGGCGGAGGAGACTGGGAGTTCGGGATTTGGACGGATTCGGAATCGGGGTCTGGTGGAGGGAAGTCAAAGGCAAAACACTTTTACCACAGGGATCACAGAGGACACAGGGGAAGTCAAAACATAAATACATTCACCACTAAGGACCCTAAGGATCACGAAGGAAGTCAAATGCAAAACATTTTCACCACAGGGGACACAGAGGAACATGGGGAGCGTCGACTTCAAAATCCCCACTTCTGGCAACACCGGCCAAAAGTGGGGCACCCGGGGTCGGAGAGTGGCGAGATCGTGACGCTTGGGCCAGGCTGGATGAGCTCGCGGCAGCCTTACGTGACTCACCACAGGGGACACAGAGATTCACGGGGAAGTCAAAGTCCCCACTTCTGGCTACACCGGCCAGAAGTGGGGCACCCTGAGTGAGTTCGAAGTTGATACCGTAGAATTAGGTGCAACGAAACGGATGGATATTACCTGGTTGACAGATCGGATTGCGGTGGGGGGAGGGATCTGGAACTCCGAGAACATGGGGAAGGTGGCGCGGGAGGGGATTACGCACGTCATCGATATGCAGATTGAGTTTGATGACACGCCGCTCGGAGAGGAACACGGGGTTGAGGTGCTGTGGAATCCGACTGATGATGATTTCACGGAGAAGCCTGCTGCGTTGTTTCAGCGGGGAGTGGATTTTGCTAAGGACGCGCTGGAGAATGCTGACGCCAGGTTGTTTATCCATTGTGCGGCGGGGGTGCATCGAGCGCCGATGATGGCGTTGGCGGTGCTGGGGTCGATGGGGTGGAAGATCGAGGACGCGATGCAGATGATTGAGAATCGGCGTCCGGTGGCGGATTTTGCGGATGTGTATGTGGAGAGTGTAGAGAAGTTTTTGAACCATGGGTAATGAGACTCACCACAGGGAACCCTTCGACTTCGCTCAGGGCAGGCACAAAGGTTCACAGGGAAGTCAAAATCAAAATCCCCACTTCTGGCAACATCGGCCAGAAGTGGGGCACCCGCAGTGATTGAGATTCGGGATTTGGAGGATTGCGATGCGTGATGGACGGCGCCGCCTGATTGGGCGGCTTTTTTATTGGGCGCTGATTGGGATTACGGCTAATGGCTTTCGGCTATCGGCTTTCGCTGCAGACTCGCAGGGGGCGCGGC
>AP72_2010_repI_A10DRAFT_1000094_pt1 | contig 13730 bp, 14 predicted proteins | sample AmaPasreplicIA10_FD_9194 | JGI IMG/M metagenome (IMG submission 9194) | reverse complement strand
AAAGAAGTTAATAGCGGAACAGCAGGCGGATGAGATTAAGGCTCGACAGGCCCCGCCAGCAAAGAAGCCGATACGTCGAAAGGTACGCTGATATGGCGAGGAATATCGATAAGAAGGCTATACGAATTGAAGGCGGCGAGATATGCCGACACTGTAAGGAACCAATGCAGCGATACAAGCATTCCCCAGATTGGTATCCAAGACCGGGAAAAGGCGCACACCGCTATTGGGACAAATGTCCATCCTGCAAGCGCCTTTATGTATACCAAGAAGCGGCGATGTCCGCTGCGCGGTTTCATTGAACTTGTAACAATTCCGGGGCATAATCCGATGATGGAACCAGCCGCTATCCTCGCCGCGATCGAAGCTCTCGATCCCTATGAGCGCCGCCAGTTCCAGGCGGCGTATTCGCAATTGGGGGTCGATAAGCGCAATCTCAGTCGCGAAGCCCAATACGTCGCCAATGGGCTCGTAGAGATTACCCGCCGCCATCACCGTGTCGCGGAATACCGCGATTGGAAGATCGATAGCCGCACGGCGGAAATCTACGCCTATCTGGGCGACCAGATCGAGGGCTTGGCCGAGCCGCAGATCGAGGGGCTGATCCTTCTCTGTCTGAAGGCTCTGGCAGCGCTCCTCAAGGCGGAAAAGCGCCCGGTCTCGGCGGCGACGCTCTTGGACCGGATCGGTGATCTGGGGCTCGCGATGGATCGCGCCTTTCCCGGTTATTGGTCCTCCCGCCTGCTCTACCGGCTTGTGCGACCGGCTGAACTTATGGCATAGAGCGGTTGTTGTTCCCCCCTCGGACGCGCCGCAATCGGGCCTTATCCCCCCATCCCCCGGAGTGAGAGGCGCGGCGCGTCCCTTTTTATTCAGCCGCTTGGCCTTCATTTGCTGCTTGGTCGATCTGGTCGCGCCAATCTAAGAGCGCCTGGATCACCATATCGAGGCGTTCGCGGTTAAAATTCCGCTGTTTCCATGCCTCGGGCAGATCGGCCCATTTGGTCGCGCTATCGGCTAGATTGAGTTCTAGGCCTTGACGCAGCCAGTGAAGAACGCCTTGAAAGTGCTGCCGCGCGGCTTGCTGCGCCAAATCGCTCGGCGCAGCGATATGCCCATAGTTGAGGCCGTGGACCATGTGGCGCGTCCAGCCCGTGGGATAATCGGGATGTTGTTCCTGGCCTTCGGCGGCGGAAGGCCGTCCCAGTTCCTCGCCGGTTCTCTGGGGCAGTTGCGGATACCCGGCGATGATATCGCGCTCGCTGCGGCGGGGCGCGGTGGGTGGCGCGGGCGAGCGGCGCGGTGGTGTTGTCGGGCGGCGTGTGCCAGTGGTGCTCGGGCGCGCTCGGCTGCTTGCGGGGCGGGCTCGACCGCGAGCGGCGCGCAATTCGGTGGCGAGGTCACGCAGCTTGATCCGACCGGCGATGACATCGGCCATCTTCTCGGGGGCGTCTTCGCGGATCACCCGCGCGTCTTGAACACTAGGGCGTCCAATACCGTGAGCCTTGGCCGCTTCTTCTTGGGTAATAGGTCTAGTCGAAAAAACAAATGCTTCATTTGAAGCATTTGTTTGTGCTGCATTTTGATTGCCTTCCGGCGCTCCCCTGGCTGATGCTGCCGAAAGTGCATCGGCGGCAAAGGCTTTCCCGGCGGTTGTCATGTTGCGGCGGACATTCTTGTGCAACACAAAGCGCCAGGGATCGTCACCGTCATTGGGATCGCTGCCAAATTCGCGGCTGAGCGGTTCGACACCGGCAATGTCACAAGCCGCCCAACGGTTCTTGCCGTCGAGCATGGTGCCGTTTAGCAGCACGCAGGGTTCGTGCTGGCGACCGGGCGGCTGGATGGTCATTGCCATCGCTTCGAGTTCGTCATCGGAGAGCATCGGATAGGCGGCGCAGGCCGGATGCAGCGGCGGGCAGGGCGTGGTCATAGCGGAATTCCTTCTTGCGGATCGGGCCGCTTTGCCAGCTTAAAGGCGATGGCGCGGATGGCGCGGACAGAGCGGGACTGCGGAAATCCGGCAGGCAGCAGCCCTGGGGAGCGGCTGATGTCGAGAAGATCGTTGGCGATCTTGACCAGCGTAGGCTGATCAAGATGGCGTTGCAGCGCGGCGATGACGATCGCAATTATCGCGTCAGGGTCTTTCATCATTTCCTCGAAAAAAAGGGGCAGGCCCGCACAGGCCCGCCCCTAAAACGTACTACGCCAAAAGAGCGGGCTTAGTCGGCGGCCTCGTCCTCTGGCTCAAGGTCCGCTGCCTCGATGATGGTGGGGAAGCCCTGCATCGACAGTTCCAACACCTTGCCGGGGATCATCTGGCGTTGCATCGTCATGTTGAACGCGGTGATCGCATAGGCGAGAAGCTGGACCGGTGTCAGGATCATCTTGCGCCGCGCGAGGCCAGCGGCGGTGTCCTTGCCGCTAAGCTGGCCCTTCTGGTGCAGTTCGATCACCGCGTGGAGCGCCTTGACCGGATGTTTATCCGGGAGCGCACGCACCTGTTCAGCCGACAACAGCAGGCCGACAAACTGGTGCAGCACGTCGTAGCCGTGCTCCTCCACGATCTGCCAAGCGAGATAGGTTGCGCCGCTATTGCCGATCAGTTTGAGCATCGGTTTGTAAGAGCGCTGGACCAGATGAGATACATCGCTCAGTGTCGGATGCTGTTCGCTGTAGGCGAGCACGCCTGCTGGTGACAGATGGGCCAGTGGCGCACCGCTGACGATGCCTTCCATCGTCATAAAGTTTTGCTCGATGGGATAGGCAAATTCGGCAATCACCTTGGCGACGCGCTTTGACAGGCCGTTATTCCCGGCAGTAAAGAGCGCATCACCACCGGAACGCGGGGCACCATTATCGATGTAGGCGAACATGTGCGGTTCGCTGATATCATCGATGTCGATGATGCAATAAATCTCAGCCGGGATGCCGGTGAGATAAATCGACCACAGACGGTGCGCTCCATCGAGAAGACGACCGGAGCATCCGACCGTCACAGTCTGGCCGGTCTTTTTCCACTGGCCGGTCTTGATCGCGAGCGAATAGCCCTGGATGCGAGAGAAGATTTTTTGGCGATTGAGCGTATCACGCATCAGCAAGGCTTCGGCCATCTGCGGCGTGATCGTGTTCCAACCGGTGACGACCGGGACAGCGGGAACATCCTTGCCGCGACGCCAATCGTTAAACGCGGTCTCAGTCTCCTTAAACTGAGCCGTTCCAGCGCTGAGGGGATTGAGGAAAACGGCGGGCGTCCACCCGCCTTCGATACCGACGATGGCTGACAAGGCAGCCTCCTCTAATGTGCGGATGTCGTATCCCGTAAGGATTTGACTAATCCGGTCTTTCGGCGCTCTTGTCTCGACAACCGGAAAGTAGCGCCGATCGACAAGCGACACCTACGCTCGATTTTTTGGAAAGACAAGAGAAAAAAAATATCTCGTCATACGGCTTGCAATCTGGCGAGATATGCGCCGTCTTGGCACCATGGGATCAGCGGCAGTGCCCACCATGAGGGACAAGGAGGCGACTGAAGTCCAAACTGACACCATTGCACTGACTGTCACCGCGCCGTAGCCTCATCGTAATCTGCGTTAAATATTCCCCCTAAAGATTACTGAGCGAGGCGGCGGTGTGACTGATACGTCATTCTGGTCCTGCGCACAAACTCAGCCTGCACAAGAACAACGCGCGCTGCGAAACCTTCGTCGCCAAGGCTACGAAGCCTTTTATCCTTTCTATCTCTCGACCACAAAGAAGCTAAAGCAGACCGTGGTGCGACCGGTCTTTATGTCCTACGTCTTCATCCGCATTATCGAAGACGAGCCGTGGTCCTCGATCAACAATACATTTGGCGTCCTGCGGCTCCTGACGCGTCTGCCCAAATCCGGTGACATTCGTCAGCCGCAGCGTGTCCCCGAAGACTTTATGCGATCCCTTACCCGTTACATGCGGTCGAGCAATGCGGTGCTCGGCCCGGAATTTACCGTCAATACGCGTGTCCGCATCATTCGGGGGGCGCTGCAAAATCATGAAGCGATCGTCCGGTGGTCCAATGACGAACGGGCAGGCCTTCTCTTCCAGATACTGAACCGCGAAGTGGAAATCGAATTCGACATCGCGGACATCGAACGTCTCCCGGTGACCGAAGAAACCGGGGTATATGCTTGAGAAGGAGGGACTGGGATGCCGGAAATCTACGGGCCACGGACGCTGCACGGTCAATTGCTCCACGGCATGAAATACCGCGATCCCGGCGAAACATTTGACGATTATTGTATTCGCTACGCGCGCACCACGGCGGACGAGCCGCAGGAATTTCGCCGCGCACTCAATTATCTGCGCGATCAGTATCTCTTGCCCGCAGGCCGCCAGCAGCGCGCGGTGGGCCGCCCCTTTGAGACCACCGCCTTTAACTGCTTTGTCATGGGGGAAATCCCCGACACCACCGCCGGTATCTTTGAAGCCCTGCGCGACGCCGCGCTGACGCTCAGAGCGGGTGGCGGGATCGGCATGGATTTTTCGACACTGCGCCCCGCAGGCGAGCCGGTACGGGGCTTGGGACATGGGGCCGCTGCGAGCGGCCCGATTTCGTTTATGGCGTGTTGGCACCAAATGTGCGCGACGATGATGTCGGCGGGCGAGCGACGCGGCGCGATGATGGGCGTCCTGCGCGTCGATCATCCCGACATCCTGCAATATATCCGCGCCAAACAGGATCAGTCATCACTGACCAACTTCAATATCTCGGTCGCGGTGACGGATGAATTTATGGAAGCGCTGGAATGTGACGGACGCTACGAACTAAAGTTCGGCGGTGTCAGTTTTGGCTATGCCCGCGCGATCGATGTCTGGGCCGCGATCATGCAGAACAATTGGGATTGGGCCGAACCCGGTGTCATCTTTATCGACCGGATCAACCGATTGAACCCGCTCTATTATTGCGAAAAGATCACCGCGACCAATCCCTGCGCCGAACAGGCGCTGCCGCCATGGGGCGCGTGTCTCCTGGGCTCAGTCAATATGGTGAAGTTCCTGCGCCCGGTCTATGAGGGCAACGGGATGCGGCTGGCGGCGCAATCCGGTAAGCAGATCGTCCGCTACGAAATCGATTGGGAAACATTGGATGATGTCGTGGATACGGCGGTCTGCTGTTTTGACCGGGTCATCGACCGCACCGTCTACCCGCTGCCGCAGCAGGAGGCCGAGGCCCTGGCCAAGCGCCGGATGGGGGTTGGTGTGACGGGGATGGCGAACGCGCTGGAAGTGATGGGGCTGCCGTATGCCTCGCCGTCATACATGGCAAAGCAGGATGAAATCTTGGAGCGCATCCTCGTCCGCGCCTATCGGACCTCCTGCCGCTTGGCGCAGGAGCGCGGCCCCTTCCCCTTGTGGCATGTCGATCACTATGTCGAGGGCGAGTTCTTCAAGACGCGGCTCCCCGAGGATTTGCGCCACGATATCGGTCTCCACGGGCTGCGCAACGGGCTCCTCACATCGATCGCCCCGACGGGCACGATCAGCCAAGCGGCGGACTATGTGTCATCGGGGATCGAGCCGGTCTTTATGTATGAGGGCGAGCGCACCGTCCTGACACCAAAGGGCGCGGAAATCCTCACCGTCACCGATTACGCCTATGCCCATTACGGGATCAAAGGCCGCACCGCGAACGAGATATCCGGTGAAGAGCATGTCGATGTGCTGTGCCGCGCGCAGCGCTATGTCGATAATTCGATCAGCAAGACGTGCAACGTCAACGGTCAGGTGGCGGGGCAGGGCGAGGGCGTCTCCTACGAGGATTTCAAAAAGCTCTACATCCGCGCCTGGAATGGCGGGGCCAAATCCTGTGCCCTTTTCAACACCAACGGGAAGCGGATGGGCATCTTAAAGCCCAAGGAGGAGGACGAGGGCGCGGCCTGTTTTTACGATCCGGCGACCGGTCAGAAGGCGTGCGCCGCCGATTGAGGTATATAGGAGATGCAGGGGGACCGCAGCGGTGACCGCGCGGTCCCCGATCTAACTTGAGGGAGCCCCAGTGACCACCAACGGGACGGTCAAGACATTGGTCGATAGCGGTGGTTACAGCGCATGGCGGCTGGGCAAAAGGATCGACCTCAACGCCTATTGCGAGTTCCTCGAAGCCAATCAGGACTGGATTGGGATGTATGTGGTCTTGGATCACATCGCCCCCGACGAGCCCGAGGAGGCGGCGCAGATCAGCTTTAATACGCTGAAAGAGATGCGCCGCCGGGGCTTTCAGCCGATCCCGATCTGGCACGCCCGCGAAAGCCTCGATTGGATCGACCGGATGCTCGATCTGGGCTGCGACTATCTCGGTTTCTCGACCACCAGCGCACGCGGTTTTGCGATCGATAACGCCTTGGAACTGGCATGGTCAAAAGTGGTGACGGCGAGCGGCAAGCCCACGGTCCAAGTCCACGCCTTTGGCAATTCCCATGTGCCGACGCTCTTCAAATATCCATGGGCGAGCGCCGATAGCTCCTCCTGGCTGCGCGGCCCCAAATGGGGGCGGATCATGCTGCACGGGATACCGACCGGGCGGCTCAACCACCGGCACACCACCAAGCGCCGCCACGATGATGTCTTTATCCCCGAACTCGATGACCTCCTCATCCATTCGAACCATGCCCGCGACATCAGTATGGTCGAAGGCGAGGATTTGGACATTATCCGCGAGCATATCGAGGCGCTGTCGATCGACCTCAATGATCTGCGCGAGAACCGCAAATCGCGCCGCACATGGCTGAGCCACGCCTATATCGCCGCGATGTTTTTTCTCCAATTGGAAGCCCAGGTGCGCGCAACACCGCGTCCCCAATTCCGCCCGGTCAATGGCTTTGTCACCGGGGGCCAGGGCGCGTCCGCTCCGCCGGTAACCCTCCCCGAGTTCGATCTTTATATGGCGGTCGCCGTTAGCCCCTCGATCCTTCCGGCACTGATCTACGCCGGGAACCGGCGACCGCTCGCCTCCTACTATTACATCAACAGCCACCACCACGCGGCGCGGATGCGCGAATGGCACCGCGATCCGCTGGCGCTCCTCGCAGAGCCGCCGTTCAAGAAATATACCGAGATGCTAGAGGAATGGATCGGTCATGCAGGCCAGTGAACTCTACCAGCAGCTTCGCCCCTTCACCATGCTCTCGCATGAGAAGCTCCTCGCACCGGGCTATAAATCCTTGCACATCACACCGCGCGCGGTGCGCGGTTATTCGCCGTTTGGCGTCATGGAAGTGGAATGCAATCTGGGGATTGCGGGCGAGGCTTATGTCGATACCAGCCGCTTTTTGCAAGTGCTTTCGACCGCGCCCGCCGGGGATTTTGAATTGCGCCTGGAGAATAACAAACTGGAATGGCACTGCGCCGATCCCGGTGAAGCGCGGCGCTACGAGATGATGGGCTATTTTGCCGTCAGCAGCGGCAACGATATCGCGATCCCCCTGCTGCCATGGGAGGGCCATGGCGAGATGGTCCCGGTCGAGGAGCCGTTTAGCCGGGGGCTGCAACTGGCGGCGCTGGGCTGCGGCTCACAGGCCTATATCTCGCTGGGGCTCTATGGTGTCGTCCTCGAAAACGAGCCCGAGGGGCTCTACGCCTATGCCAGCGACAATAACGCGATTGCCGCCTGTCGGCTGGCCGATCATAGCGACCATTGGGCCGACCGGATCACGCTCGCCCCGGATGCGCTGGGGCTCCTGGCGGATGTCAGCCGCGCCAAGGACACCAGCCTCTCGATCACCACCGATAGCATCTATTGCCAGACACCGACCACCAAACTGGTGATCCGCCGCAAGGCCGATCTGAAATCCGATCTAAAATCGATCGCCAGCGGTATCCGGGGCACCGCGCGGGCGCTGCCGATCGACCGCGAGAGCCTTACCGGTTTTATCCGCCGGATCGAAGCCTTGGCCGAGGACCGCTCAAAGGCGCGGATGTCGATCGAAGTTCAGGAGGGGGCGACCGTCCTCAATTACGAGGACAGCATCTCGTTCTCAGCCGAGTATTATCTCGTGCAGTCGGATGAGCCCTTCGATATCCCGCCGATCCAGCTTGAGCCGCGCCGGATATTTACTGCGTTGGGGGCGGCTGACCGCGTGGTCTTTGACTATGTCGATCGCCACGCCTTGGTCTTTCGCGGGCCGCATGATTTTCTCTTTGGCATCCAGGGAAAGGCGCTCTAGCGATGGTGATGGGCTGGTGCTTTGACACCGCCGCGAGCGACGCGGTCCTGGCGAAGCCGCGACGGGCACCACCCGCGCCCAAGACCAAGGAGGAGATGGTGTCAGGCGAGCGGGGCTGCGACGCCTGCCCCTTACAAACCACCTGGGAGCGGCTGGGGACACCGCAGATGCGGCTCTCCGGGGCAAAGCAAGGCGACATCCTGGCGCTGGGCGAAGCCCCCGGTGAAGAGGAGGATGACCGGGGCGAAGCCTTTGTCGGCCCCACGGGCCGGATGCTGCGCCAGCACATCCCGCACCGGCAGATCGAGCGCGTCGCCTTTTCCAACGCGATCCGCTGCCGCCCGCCGGGGAACCGCACGCCGACCGGGCATGAACTCCATTGTTGTTCCCTCCATCTCGAAACCGATATCCAGATGGGGGCCTTTAAGGCCATCCTGGGGCTGGGCGGGACACCGCTACGCCGGTTTTTTGATGAAGCCCCGATCAGCCACATGGTGGGGGTCAAATTCCCGGTCGAAATCGGGGAGAAGGCGCTCTGGTACTATCCCTCGTTTCATCCCTCCTTCCTCCTCCACAATGGTGGCGAGCGGGCGCGCGAATATCCGGTCTTTGCCGCCTCGATCAAGAATTTCTTTAGCGGTATCGATAAGTGGCAACCGCCGGTTATCGAGCGCCCCAAGCCCGAGGAGGTGATCCGAGTTTATGATGTGGAAGAGGCCTATGCGCTCTATCACCGCCTGGAGGGCACGATCGGGATCGATATCGAGACCGAGAAATTAAAGCCCTATACCAACGGGGCGCGGCTGCTCTCGGCGGCCTTCTCCGATGGCAAATTGACGTTTGCCTTTCCGATCCGCCATCCCGACGCCCCCAATGACTGGGGCGATCTGCTCCTCTTGGAAGCCACCGCCGACCGGCCCTGGATCGCGCACAACGCATCCTTTGAACTGGTCTGGCTCCTCTGGACAGCCAAGTGGCTGGGGCTCGATCTTTGGCGACCACACGCCTTTGACGATAGCATGGCCTTGGGGCGGCTTTACCACTGCCGCAATAATCTCCTCGATCTGGGCACCATGTCGCGGATCATCTTGGGCACCAATGTCAAGAAACTGACCAACGTCAACGCGAAATATATCGAAAATTACAGCCTTGATGAAATCCTCCCCTATAACGGGCTCGACGCCTGGGCCAGTGTCAAGATTAGAGAGCGGCTGCACAGTGACCGCGCGATCATCAAGGATGAATACCGACGCCTCATCGGGGCGATCGAGAGCACGGCCTATATGGAATTTCACGGGCTTCCGGTCGATCGCACGGTCAGCCGCGAACTAAAGGCGCAATGGGGCAGCATCGCTGCCGAAAAGCGCAAAGAGGCCGCGACGATCTATGAAGTTCGCCAGTTTGAGCGCGAGCGCCAGCAGGAATTTAACATCGGCAATCCGGACCATGTCGGGATCGCCTTGCACGATTATGGCCGCTGCGAGTTACCGGCGAATAAGAAATCTTATGCGACACCAGAAGAAATCTTATTGCCGTTGGCCGACCGGGGAAACCCCTTGGCCCGCGTCACGCTCGACTACCGCGCGGCGATCAAACACGACAGCACCTACATCGATCCGGTCTTGGAACTGGATACCGTCGATGACCTCTTGCATCCGTCCTATACGACGATGCATGTCGCCACCTTTCGCACCAGTTCCGCCGATCCCAATATCCAGAATTGGCCCAAGCGGCGGCACCGCGAATTCCGCCGACAGGTGATCGCTCCCAGCGGTCGTTGCTGTGATCGTTGTGAGGTGAAAAAGCCGCATGTCTTTCTCTCCTGCGACCAAGGGCAAATCCAGGGGCGGATTTATGGAATGGCGAGCCGCGATCCGGTGCTGATCGAAAGCTTTATCGATCGCGAGGCGGACATTCATTCTCACTGGCTGGGGAAGCTGATTGATCTTTATCCTGAGTATCTCACGCGGCTGCGGGTCAAATTGGGGATGGAGGACGCCCCCGAAGCGGTCATCCGCAAAAAGGGCCGCGACCTCATCAAGACCGATTTTGTCTTTGCTTCGTTCTTTGGCACCACCGCCGAAAACTGCGCCGAGCGGACCAACATCCCCTTTGCCGTGATCAGCGACCTCCTGGGCGAGTTCTGGGGGCGGTTTCATGTCGCCAAACGCTGGCTCAACGCCCGCCGCGCCGAATACCGCGACACGGGCGGTGTCCGGACACTATCGGGGCAGATGCGGTTTGGTGTCATGACCGGGAACGAACCGGTCATCCAGCCGATCCAGAATGGCGAAGCCGTCATCGTTCTCGACTGCCAGAACGAACTTCAGAAGATGTCGCTCGACCGGGACGATCCTCATCTGATGCCGCGCATCAATGTCCATGACGATCTGACATTTATCGTCCCGCAGGACGAGATGGATGAATATCTGAAGATTATCAAAGAGGTGATGCTCAAAGTCCGCTATCAGTGGCAGCGCGTACCGCTGATGGTCGAGGCGTCTTGGGGTATAAACTGGTGCGATATGCAGCCCACCGAGCCCAAGCATAAATTTTGGGGCGAATATGTCCGCCAACGCTGAACCAATAATGACCGCCGACGAACTGATCGAGGCCGCGCAGTACGCCGCTCTGGGCTCTCAGATCGAGGTCGCGATCCGCCGCGAGATGATCGGCTGGTGCCCGCTGGTCGAGCGTGTCGAGGGCTTTGAGGGCGCGGTGGTGGGGGCCTATCTCGGTGTGATCGAGGTATTAAAAAAGCATGTCGAGGGCACCAATGAATGAGCCGCTGATCACCAAATACCGGCCCCAGACATTTGCTCAAGTGCTGGGACATGACGAGACCATGGCCAAATTGCAGCGCCGCCTCGATAGCGATAGCCCGCCGCATGCCTTTCTCTTCACCGGCCCCTCTGGGATCGGCAAGACCACCGTGGCGCGGATCATTGCGCACCATCTCGACGCCGAACTCGAGGAAATCGACGCGGGCGCGTCCGGTTCGATCGATATCATCCGTGACCTCATCGATCACGGGCAGAATTTGCCGTTGAGCGGCAAGGCGCTCAAAATGTTCATCATCGATGAATGCCATGGGCTCTCGGCCCCGGCCAAGCAGGCCTTATTAAAAGTCTTGGAAGAGCCGCCGCCGCATCTCTTTTTTGCGCTCTGCACCACCGAGGCGCACCGTATCCCCGAGACATGGAAGACGCGCTGTTTCCCGGTCGCGCTGCGCCCGGTCGAGCGCAAATATATCGAAGAACTTCTCTCGGTGATCTGCGAGGTCGAGGGGTGGCATCCCTCAAATGACATCCTGGCGCTGATTATCGAGGAGGCGACCGGCCAGCCGCGTAAGGCGATCACGCTTCTAGAGCGTTGCTATGACGCCCCCAACCGCGCCGAAGCCAAGCGGATCATCTCCCTCATTGATGTGGATAGCGATCTGATCGGGGAAATCGTCGGGCTCATCATCCAGGGCCGGTGTACCTGGGCCGTCATGCAACCGCTCCTCTCCCGCCTCGACCAGTCGATCGACAGCTATGAGGGGATCATGATCCCCCTGACACGGCGGATCATCGGTGCGCTCCTCAAAGAGACCGGCCCGCAAAAGGCGCGGCATCTGGGGAATATGATCGAAGCCTTCACTTTTCCGACGCAGACCTTTGACCCCAAGGTCCAGTTTTACGCGGCCATGAACAGGATATGCTTCCGGCAATGACCGACCACACGCAATATCCCGAGGAATACCAAGCGCTTTATGCGCAGTTGGATGTCGATCCGCTGGATATGGACAACCAACTGATGAAGTTGCCGCATCTGGTGCAGGACGCTTCCGAACTCGCCGTTTCCGCCGAGAATGCGATGAATGCCGCCAGTCTCGCCTATGATTGCGTCAAGGCGCAGCTTGCGGAGGCGCTGCGCAGCCAGAACGAGAAGATCACCGAGGCGTCGATCGAGCGCTCGCTGCCGCTCTATGAGGATATCCAAGAGGCGCGCAACGCGCTCAATCACGCCAAAACGTATATGCGGCTCTGCGAGGATTTGGTCAGGGCGCTGCGGATCAAATCGCAACACGTGCTCAAGAGCGCCGACATGATCATGTCGGGGTATATGACACCGAGCGCGGCTTACGAGCGGCGGCGCGCGGAAATCAATGCCGCCCGACAGACGGCCAAGCGCTCTTAAATCTATGTAATGGTTAAAACCGTCACGCTGTGGGGTATATAAAGGCCAGAGGGTTACAGGGCTGGACGGCCATGGAAGGGATATTCTGGCTCTTGTTGTATGCCGCCGCCGCCATCGCGGGCTTGGTGCTCCTGGGCTTCTTTCTCTACTACGCGGGCCGATTGGTAGGGCTTGGCGTAATGCGGTCGATCCAAGATGTGCTCAATGAACGGAGGACGTGATGGCGTCGAAATTTCATTACCAAGCCCGCTCCGATGAGGATTGGGAAAAGCGCGCCTCGCAACAGGGCGGTGGCTTCCAGGGCTATATCCTCGATGATTTTCGCCTCTACCAATTAAAGAAGGGCGAGAATGCGATCCGCATCCTGCCGCCGACCTGGGCCGGGGCAAAACATTATGGGATGGATGTCTATACCCATTTTGGCATCGGCCCGGATAAGGCGACCGTCCTCTGCCCCTTAAAGATGGCCGAGCAAAAATGCCCGATCTGCGAAGCCCGCGCGCTCGCGGAAAAGCGTGGCGACGAAGACATGGTGCGCGATCTGCGCCCCTCAAAACGCGTCCTTGTCTGGCTCATCGACCGCAAGGACGAGGAGAAAGGCCCGGTCGTCTGGGGGATGCCGTGGACGGTCGATCGCGATATCTCAAAAGTCAGCCGGGACCGCAGCACCGGCAAATACTATTTTGTCGATCATCCCGAGGAAGGCTTTGATATCTATTTTGATAAAGAGGGCGAGGGCATCGGCACCAAATATACCGGTGTCCAACTAGCCCGCCGCGCGACCAGTGTCGATGAGGACTGGCTCGAATATATCCAGGCGCATCCGCTCCCCGAGACGCTCCTCATCCGCGACTATGACGAAATCCTCGAACTCTTTGAGGGCGGCTCGGCCAGCGGCCCCGCTGAGCCCCAGGAGAGCCCGCGTCCGATCGAGCGCGCCCGCCAAGCCGCTACCGGAGCAAACGGCACCGAGCGCCCGCGTTCCGAACGCCCCGAACCCGCGCCGCGCTCCTCCCGCCCAAAACTCGAGCCCAACCGCCAGGGCGTCCGCCGCAATGCGCGGTTTGGCCCGGTCGCGGTCGATGATGCCGAGGAACCGCCGACGACCGACGCCGAATACGAGGAGGGGCCACCGTTTGACACCGAGGAGACGACGGCGGGCGATCCGCCGCCGGATGAACCGCCCGAGGAGCAAGAGGAAGAGGCCCCGCGCCGCCCCGCGCCGAAGACCCCCGCGCGCGAACCGGCCCCTGCCGCCGCGACGGCCTCCAAAGCGGCGAGCCTGCGCGAGCGCTTTGCACGCGGCAGCCGGGGCTAAGCCATGGCCCGCGCCCCCATCGCCCGCCG
>AP72_2010_repI_A10DRAFT_1000092_pt1 | contig 13817 bp, 12 predicted proteins | sample AmaPasreplicIA10_FD_9194 | JGI IMG/M metagenome (IMG submission 9194) | reverse complement strand
AAAAGCATCCTCTGGAAACGACAACGCCATAGCAAGCCACAGGCGGCGTTTGCGATGCTGGCCCCACGTGGAAACTTGCGTACAGCGATGAAAGTTCCGTTTGAATGGGCGCCGATGCGCTCAACAACCCGGGACCGTACCCGACGATATCGTTGGGTGCCGGAGGCAATGCGGCACTGCGTTACACTACTCACGCACACTTCGCCACGCTAGACTTTTGGTTGTCCCCCGTGCCTTCTGCCTTCAGGCGCTGGTTAACCCGCCGTGTGGTGCGCTACACGATTCTTGGAGAACTTTGCTAGCCCTATCCGCGGCATGTGTGAACAACGAACGCCGGGCAGATGACCCCAAACTTTGCGAACTTGACCGCGATCCGTTGCGCATGGGTTACTCCGGTCCTGGGTGTCGATGGCCGGCTTCTCTACCTTGGTCCATTGCTTCGTGCCCTCTCCCGATGCTTCAAGAGCTTCGTGGTGGTCACTGGGGAATATCTTGGCGATCCCGCGGCTGCCGGGTTTTTGGTCGAGCAGTGCGGGAACTTTCGACGCATGTACTCAAATGAGCGAGTGACCATCAACCAGGTGGGCGCCTACAGGACTGGTATCGCGCTTGCGACGCCCGCGGTATTTCTTAGATTCATCAGGAGACCTGTAGATTTGTTGATCATCGTCGAATTCTCGCTATATGCATGCTTCGCGGCGTTGGTGAGGTTTTTTTCCAAGAGAACTCGTTTGCTATGGGTAATTGAGGCGAGGCCGCGCCCGGGTTCGTCACGTCTGCTGGGAGTTGCGCGTCTCACGTTCCGGCGCTTGCTCGCGAAACTCGCCGATGCATTTCTTACCAACAGCAGTGACGGATCCGACTATGTCGTCAACGAGCTTGGCGTCGATCCGACCCGTGTCGTGGTGCGTCCATTTCTCGTCTCCGACTTCTCGAGTGACACCGGTCAACAAATGCCCAGGACCATAGCGAACGGCGACACAATCCGTTTCCTCTACGTTGGGCAACTCATTCGACGCAAGGGCGTTCGTGTCGCCTTAGAGGCCGCGCGGCACGTTCATGAGCGGACGCGCCTGCCATTCTCCTTGGACATAGTGGGCGACGGACCGGATCGCATTGCACTTGAACAGTTCGCCGCGAGTCACGGGATTGCCCAGCTTACGAGATTCCGCGGTCTTGTACCTTATTCAGACCTCCCGGCGCTGTATCGTGCAGCGCACGTGTTCGTCTTTCCTACGCTTTCCGATTACCGAGCGCTCACGCCGTTCGAAGCATTGTCATCAGGTCTTGCGATTATTGCTTCGAAGAACGACGGCGGCGTCGCGGAAACCGTCGACGAGGGGCGTAACGGCTTCAGCTTCGACCCCCAATACCCGGCCGAGCTCGCCGCACACATGGAGTATTTCATCAGAAATCCCGACAGGATAACTGCCTTTTCACTGCGGTCGATCGAGATGGCCAGGCGTTACACGCTAGACGCTGCGGTAATCGCTTTGAAGACGGCGGCGAGTGCAGCTCTAGCGAATTGATCACGGCCGTTGGCGGACCAAGTCTGACTCATCAGGTTGATATGGATCTGAGGGTAGCGTAATGCCCGAGCTGCGACGTCTAATCCACATCTGCTATCCTGTCGAGGCGCACGTGAGGTGAACTAGGGTTGTTGCGGTCGCGCAGGCTTCTTTATTTTGTAAGCCTATCACCTACGTCACGATAAGTCGCCGCCGCTCCACGGTGACTCGAAAACAGGACCGATAAAGAATGCTCCGGGAGACGCCGTGATCAGCCGAAGCCGTCGCCTAGCACGTCACGCGACCGCGCTGTTGGCGAACAGCAAGTTGATTCAATCGCCGCTGCGTGCCGCAACTGCCGCGGGGATCGTCCCACGCGCTGTATGGAGCAAGTTACCCGCAGATTCAACATTTATCGTTTCGATTGGAGCAAGTCGTTTCTACTATGTGGGAGGAGCCGCTGATAGCCTTGGTCGCATGCTCCTGTGGGCGGGGATCAGGTACTTCGAGCCGGAGACCGTTCGGGTTTTCGCTAGGCTCGCTGCGCGAGCTCAGATCATCTTCGATGTCGGAGCAAACACAGGAATCTATTCGCTAACTGCTCTTGCCGTGAACCCCAGCGTGCATGTGGTGGCCTTTGAACCGATCAATCACATTGCGGCGCAGTTGTCTCGAAGCGTGATGAAAAACCGCTGGACAGACCGGTGCCGAATAGTCATCGCAGCCGTTTCTGATCAATCGGGAGAGGCCGACTTCTTCATACCCGACCTCGAGATGCCGACGACCTCCACCCTGGAAGTTGGCAATGAAACTCGAGAAGGGAAAATAGTTCGGGTGCGCACGGTAACGATTGACTCAGTAGCGCGAGAAACGGTCCCGCCGTGTCTGGTCAAGATCGACGTCGAGGGTGCCGAACCTGCGGTATTGAGGGGGATGGCAACTACACTACAGTCCGCGCAACCCGTTGTAATCATCGAATGTAATTTCGGCGGCCCAGCCGCTGAGTTGACAAGGCTGTTAGCATGTCATGCATACAGATTCTTCAGACTTGACATGTCGGGGATTGCGGAGATCGACTCGATATCCCCGGACCCTTCCCGCCAATTTAGGAATTTTCTTTGTGTGCCAGCGCCGAAGTTGAGTTGGCTCGAAGACTTGGATCGAGCACAACGCGCGTAGCGATACTTGCGCAATCGGTAATTTCAATTTCATACGTTCATCGAGTTGTCCCATCAGGCCGATTGCATTCCGCTTGTGAGCAAACAGGCGAGAGCGCGCCAGGAACTGGCGTCCCCACCACGAACCGGCGTTCCGTTCCCTTCACGGCGTCGGCTGGCGCGACTGCTGGCAAGATCCTCTTGGGCGCAAGATTGAAATGAACCAGCAATCACTCAAACGAGAGATGGTCGCCGGCTCGATGTACGCGTTTGGCGGTCAATTCGTAAGCACGATTGCGGCATTGGCAGGGACGGCCGTGCTCGCGAGGATGCTAAGCCCGCAAAATCTTGGAATTTACTTCATCTCACTCAGCGTGGTGTCGCTGGCCGCCGTAGTCTCACAGTTCGGGCTTGGGCGAACGGTCGTGCGGATGACAGCAGAGTCGCGGGGTTCCCATGATGCCGGCCGAGCGCGCGAGGTCATAAAGATGAGCTTGCTGCTCCTGGCGATTGTTACGGGGGCGGTCTCGATCTTCATGTACTTCTTCGGCGTCGAGATCCTCGCCAGCTCGGTGTTCAATGTTCCAGCAATTACCGAATTGGCCGGTGCCTTGGTCTTGTGGTTCGCGACATTGGCATTCCGCGGGATTGTTGCCGAGGCATTTCGGGGGCTGCACGATGTGCGCGGCGCGAATCTCTTCGGCGACATGACTACTCGCTGCATTTTTCTCGTGCTACTGATTGGTCTATGGACGTGCTGCAAGGAAGTGTCAATGCGGACAGTAATCGCACTAAACGTCGCAGCTCTGGCGATAACGGTAGGAGCCGGTTTGTTTGTCCTGCACCGCAAGGCATTGCCGCACGCGAGGGAAACATACGTCTCAGTGGCAACCCTGATATCAGCGTCGTGGCCTGTTCTCGTGACAGACGTGGCCAATGCAGCACGCAGCCAGGCAGACATCTGGCTGCTCGGCATTCTTTCAGACTCGCAGTCAGTCGCGCTATACGGCGCCGCAAGTCGGTTGGCGCTTCTTATCCCGATGCCACTTATCGTCCTGAGTACAGTCACGGCACCTTACATCGCAAGTTTCTTCAGTTCCGGCAGGCGGCGCGAGTTGCAAGCGATGCTGACTCGCACAACCGCATTCGCAACTATCCCTGCCGTTGGCGCTGTCTTGTTATATGTGGTGGTCGGCGACCAAATCCTGCGCGTGCTCTACGGGGAGGCGTACATAGCGTGTTATCCGCTGCTCGTCATCTTGTCGGTTGGGCAACTGCTTGCCGTGATGATTGGACCGTCCGCCCTGACGCTGATAATGACTGGACATCAGAAGGAGGTCATGATCCTCACCGGAGTGAGTTCTGTCGTGCTGGTCCTGGGAGGTCTTGTTCTTATTCGGGTTCTCGGATCCGTGGGAATGGCGCTCACCAACGCGGTAGTTGTGGCCGGCGCTACGGCAATCGCTGCAATAGTTGCGGCGAGAACCGCCGGAGTCCAGACGCACGCGACAGCAGACGCGCTGAAACCATCGGCAGCCCTTGCGGGAACAAGAGAGTTGTTCCGGCTAGTTCGGAAATCGAGATCGACCAATGACGAGCTCTGAGCCACTCGTCAGTATCATCATCAACAACTATAACTACGGCCGGTACTTGGCACAGGCAATTGAAAGCGCCCTCGCGCAGGACTACAAGAATATCGAGGTCATCGTTGTCGACGATGGCTCGGGCGACAATTCGCGGACGGTCATGAGGTCGTATGGAAAACGCATCCTTGCCGTTGAGAAGGAAAACGGCGGACAGGCATCTGCCGTGAATGCGGGCTTTGCAGCATCGCACGGAGATGTTCTGCTGTTTCTTGACTCCGATGACTTTCTCGCACCGCAGGCGGCATCTTCAGTAATGAGGTGCTTTCGAGAGCAGCCCGGGCTGTCCAAGGTCCACTTCCGGTTGACCGTGACGAATGAGTCAGCGTCTGCAACGGGAGGCGTATTGCCCGCGCGTCAGCTGCGAATGGCGAGCGGAGACATTCGCAATATCCTGGCTGCTTCTAGAACGTACGTATCTCCACCAATGTCGGGAAACGCGTATCGGCGGTCTGCAATTGTGAGGCAGATGCCGATCCCTGATCAGACTTACCGCAAGGACGCAGATGAGTGGTTGGTGTGCACGGCCCCGCTTTTCGGACCGGTGGAGGCAATTGAAAAGGAGCTAGGTTCCTACCGAATACACTCGGCCAATGTGACCGGCCAGAAGAGACTTGCGGACAGACTCATGGACGGTGGGCGTTTCGCCGCGCATGTGGAAGAAGGTGAGTGCGTCCGCCGGAAGCAGCAAGAATTATTCCTTGATCTGCTGGACACCCGCATCAGCGCCATAGCCAGGGGAGATCTTCCGCACATACGGCAGCTGCTGATACTGCGCAAGATGTATCCCGACCACTACCGCTACGGCTGGAGCACTTTGACGTTGTTCGTTCTGGGCGTTCGCGCTGCGGTCTTGGCCCAGCAGGTACGATTCGTGGACAGAGCGATGTGGATGCTGTGGTTTATCGTTGTAGCCGTCTTGCCGCGGCGTGGCGCGCGTCGGATCGTTTTCGCGACGTTCAATGTGAAGCGGCGACCGCGACTGCTTCGCCTGCTTCTCGGTGAGCGCGGTCGACGCTAAACCGCGCAAGGCAGCCATCCGGTTACCTGCATGAGAACGTGCATACCGACGTGGGATGGCCGTGAATATTATTTCCCCCCTTTCATCCGCCCGCGCATCGTTTCGGTGTCGATGGCGAGGGGGCGCAGATCGCTATCGCCTGCGTAAGATTTCTGCTCCAGCGGCGACATCGGATGGCGGCGGACCTCGGGCGGAGGCTGGTCGGCACCAAGCGACGGCGGAACCTCTTTTTTTTGCGAAGGAAAAATCCCGCCCTTTCGCTTGTCGTGCGCGACATCATCCACCAGGCGCGCATCAATTTGGCTTTTCTGCTCCGCGAAACCGTATACCAGAGCGGTGTCGCACAGTAGATTGATAAGGCGCGGAATCCCCCGGCTGTGTTCGTAGATGGCATCGCAGGCCGAAACGTCGAATAGGCCTATGCCGTCCCCTCCTGCCACCTTGATGCGGTGCCGGATGTAGGCGTGGGTTTCCTGGAGATCTAGTGGCTCCAGGTGATAATCGACCGCAATACGCTGGGCGAACTGCTCCATTTCCGGCCGGCGCAAGGTATCGCGCAAGCCAGCCTGGCCCACTAGGATGACTTGTAGCACCTGGTCCTTGTCGGCATTCACGTTCGAGAGCATGCGCAACTCTTCCAGCGTCTCGGCCGACATATTCTGCGCCTCGTCGACTATGAGGAGCGTGCGTTTGCTCTCCGCGTACTGCTGGATCAGGAAGTCGAGAAATTCCTGGAACATCTCGACCTTCTCCTTGCCACGATACTGCAGCCTGAACGCGAACAAGATCCATTGCAGCAACTCGCCGAAAGATCGGTGCGTATTGGAAATCAATCCCACCGTGACATCCTGATCCAAATGACTCAGCACGTAGCGGATGAGCGTCGTCTTCCCCGTCCCGATCTCCCCCGTGACCACATTGAACCCGGCCTGGTTCATCAGCCCATACTCGAGCAGATCCAACGCGATGCTGTGCTTGCGGCTGAAGTACAGGAAGCCGGGGTCCGGGAGGATTGAAAAGGGCTTCTCGCGTAACCCGTAAAACGCCTCGTACATGTCTAAATGGCGCCGGAAGTCGGCCGAAATGAATTCGGCTTTACGGCGTCGACCCGTAGTCGTAGNCGTAGGGTTTGTCGGCGGGCGCGCTTGCCTCGGCCGATTTGTTCAACACCGTGCCGATCAGATGAGTTCCACTGAGCAGCTCAACGGCACGAGTAACATCTTCACTCCGTGTCTTGCCTTCCTCCACGACAAGCAAAGCGGCCTCGACGTGGGGAGCGAAGGCGAGGACGTCCGCGCCCGTCAATACGGGAGGAAGATCGAACACCACGATCCGCGAGTGATAGTGACTCTTCAAGTCCCTCACCAGCTCGGCCATCTGCCGGCTCCCCAGTAGTTCAGAGGAATTCGGCAAGGGTGCGCCGCCTGGCAGAATGACCAAGCCATCGATGCCCGGATGTATCAGCAATTGTTCAACCGGCGTATGCGAGAGGAGGCAGTCGCTCAAGCCCGGTCCCGTCTTCAACCCGAATGTCGCACGCACCCCCGGCCGGCGCATATCGGCGTCGACCAGCAGCGCAGTCTGGTTGAACGTCATAGCCAGGCTGATCGCCAAGTTGATGGCCACAAGCGTCTTGCCCTCGTGCTCGCTAGGACTGGTTACCGCGAGGGTATTCCAGTTCTTTACCCGCAGCTTGTGCGATACCTGGGTGGACAGGATCTTGAACGCGTCGGTGAACATGCACGGATCGAATCCGCTCACGACACGATGCTGCGCCTGCGCATCGCGCGAGACGTCGAAGCTGCGCGTATGGGTGTAGACGATCTTGGCCGCCGCGTCCTGCCTGCCCTCCGCCTGCGCCGATCTCGGCTTGGAGCTGTCGCGGAACCCGGCCCGATCGAGAGTCCGCTCCTGCCTCGCTCTCTGCAGAGCTTCGCTTATGCGCTCCATGGAAGCCTCATCGCTGCGAGCCAAGCCGCTTGGTCGCTCGCGATATTCGGTACGTACATATCCAGTTTGCGCAGGATTCTGAACCACAGCACATCGAGAGGGGTCCAGAAGAGATGAATGAATAACAAGAGCACCGCCAAGGCTGCGAGCGATGTCACCACGATGATCCAGGTAGCTCTTCGCTTGTGCAATTTCTCCTGCGGCGTCTCCATGTACGGTATAACCGCCAACAGCGGAACCTCCAGGAGATTGACAAGGGTCTTCGAATTCCGCACCGAATGATCCAGGCTTTCTAGCACGGCGGCAGCGCCCAGACCGCCGCCCATTGAAAGGACGAACCCAACCAACAGGATCGCGGGGCGGTTGGGACTCCTCGGTTGTTCCGGAAGTTGCGGCGGATCGATCAGGGAAAAGCGCTCGCCTTTGCTGTCCCTCTCCAGTTCCTGGCTGATCTGTGCCTGCATCTGTTTCGACTTGATTTCCCGATATCGGGCAACCGAGGTCTCTTGATCGCGCGCCAGATCGAGATATTCCCGCTCCACCTGCGGCGTTTCCACAAGTCGCTGCTCGTAAGATGCGATCTTAGACTTGAGCTGGCCTTGTTTTGCGCGCAGGCTCTTCGTCTCGCTCACAGTCGCTTCGAGCTGACCCTGCAGCGCGATATACGCCGGGTTTTCAGGTTTCACGGCTGGCGCCTTGGCGCCGGCTGCGCTTTTGGGAGCGGCCTGGTCCGCTTCCAGCGCGGCGATCGACTTCTTGAGTTTGACGACGTCCGGGTGATCTTCCGAGTACTTCTCGCGCGCAGCGGCGAGCTCGGCGCGCAGGCCGATGAGCTTCTTGGCCGACTCCTGCGATTCGGCGCCGCCGCCGGACTCCTTTTGCAAGGCGTCGATCTCGCGGCGCATTCTTACGATGTCCGGATGACTCGGCGAATACACGCCCGATAGACTGGCATACTGCGCCTGGAGGGCCTTGAGTCGTTCACCGGAATCGAGGATACGATCGCCGCTTGCAGACATCAGCGGAGTATTCGGCTTGATCTGGGCGAGCTGACTCTCCAAAAAGATCCTGCGGTCCTCAAGCGAGAGCAGTTGCCGGTCGATCTCCTTGAGCTCGCTGTCGGTACGGTCCCTTAGCTGCATATTGAGCTGCACCAGCTCCGGGAGTCGACCCATGTTCTTTGTCTTGAAAGCAGCGAGCTTTTTCTCTATTTCCGAGATATGGTCGCTGAGCTTGGCCGCCTCCTCAGCGAGGAACGTGGATGTCTCGGCGGTTTTTTGCCGGCGATTCTTGAGGTTTTCGTTGAGGTAGAGCGAGACCAGCTCGTTGGCGATCTTCTGGGCGCCTGCGGGCGATTCGCCGTCGTACGACAGGGTAAAGGCGATCGTGGCGGTGGTCTTGCTCCCGCTACGCTGGTCGACCACATCGGCTTTGACGATGTCCAGGTGGATGTCTTTCGTCAAACGCTCTAGCGTCTCTTCATTCGTGTGGGTCCGGCGATAGCTAGTGTATAAATTGTATTTTTCGATGATTTGCATCAGGTTCGCACGCGTCATGACCTGCTGGCTGATCACCTGGATGCGCTCGTCGGCATAGCTGGAAATGGTCGACCGCACGAGATCCGGGGGAATCTCCTGTTGCTCGATCAGGATGGTCGCTGTTGAACGATAACTCGAGGGCCATAACGCAGCCACCGCGAGGACGATCAGAAGCAAGATACCTACTGTTGCGAGAATCTGCTTCTTGCGGCGCCGGAACGCCAGCAGATAGTCGCCGATGTCTTTCGCTTGCTCTTCCATTTCGCTTCTCACCGAGATACCGAGAGCTTTGGCCAGGCGTAGCTGAGAACCAGGTACGCCACATTGGCGCTTGGGCTTGCCTGTGAGCCCTCATATAGCGCACGGCGGTAGCTATAGCCACCGCTCAGTGTCCACCATTCCGTCAGTCTCCAGCCCACATTGGCTTCTACAGTGTAATAGCGGCTGTTGCTTCCGGCGACGTTTCCGCCATATTGGCTCTTGTACAGCCCTCCCGACGCGGAAGAGTTCACGGTTGGCGACCACTGCTGAGTCCAGGTTAGCCCTAGATGGTCAGTCTGGACCAGGGTCCCCACCCCGCTGGGATTGATTGAACGACTGAGCGCGCCACTCAGGCGCGCTGTTTCCCACTGCTTGTCCAAATTGGCCGCAAAGATGTATCCGGTAGTGTTTGCCTTTGTGACGGACGTCACGGTTATTACATTCCCGAAGCAGATACCTGCGAGGATGAAGCCATTGCAGATCAGTGCCTGCCTTTCAGTGCTGCTCCGCGTCTTGCGGCTCCCTACCGACAGACTTCCGTGCAGTGTTTCGGAAAAAGCACGATCGTATCCGACCTCAACTCCGTAGGTATTGGCAACAGACAGCCCAGGCTTCGTCTCGTATCGGTCATAGTAGCCGGCTACAGTGACAAGATCCCGCTCTCCTGGTTTATACCCTAGGCCGACTGTAGCCGTTTGATCGCGGTAATCGATCAGCCCGGTTTCGACATTGTTCGCATAGTCGACGTCGGTGTAGCTATAGGTTGTCGTGATGGAGATTGTTTCGGTCAGCGATCGGGTCCAGGAGGGGTTGATCGCAAGCTGCCGCCGCTGGTCCCGCGCCAGTACCACCCCGGTGTCGGACAATTCACTTATCAGCGTCGAGTCTTCAATAGAATCGATATTCAAGCCCAGAACGTCGCGCTCGGCCTTATATGTGGAGCGCAGAGTCAGGATATGGTCGTTGGTGTCCAACCCCTGTTCGCCGAAATAGCGGTTGAAGTTGAACCGCAGGCCGCCGGTCACATTCAACGCTTCTGTCGTGCCGCTGAATTTGACGTCCGGTGACAGGATGACTCCCCAAACGCTAGGATGCGGTGCGGTCGTCAAATTGATGTTGTCGTTGTATTCCGTCCTGAGCGCGACGGAGGGCTCCATCGACCATTCGGCCGCCTCCGTTGGATTCGCCGCGATTGACTGCACCATGGCGCACACGACGATGCACAGGCGCGTGCTCCAAGCCCGGATATCCATGGGCTATGGCACCACCACGACATCTCCGCCCTTCAGGATGATGTTCTGTTCCAGCTTCTCGCCTTTTTTCACGTCAGCATAGCGAAACGGAAGAACCAAGTCCTTCCCGTTTTCCCTGCGCAGCACTTTGATGTCGTTTTCGGCCGCGAACGGGGTCAGGCCACCTGCCATGCTCAAACCCTGCAGNACGTCAACGTAGCGCCCGGCAACGAATTCGCCGGGTTTGTTGACACGCCCGATCACATAGATCTTGTTGCCCACAACCTTCAGGACGGACACTGACACCGCCGGGTCCGACATGAATTTTTCGAGACGCCGTGTGATCTCTTCCTGGACCTGCCGGGCCGTCTTGCCGGCGGCCTGCAGGTCACCCGCGAGAGGGAAGGAGATGCCTCCATCGGGTCGCACCAGTACTTCCTTCTTGAGTCCCTCCTCCTTCCACACAGAAATTTCCAGCACATCCTCGGGGCCGATCTGGTAATCCGGATTGAGGCCCTTTGTCTCTGCGGTAATGCTGGCGGAGTTGGACGGTGCGACACCGACCGTGCCCGGCGGTGTGCCACCCGTTTGCTGAGCGAAACACGGAAACGCAAAACAAAAAATCACGCCGATCATCCAGTGTCGCAGACGAATCACTCGCAACTCCGCTCGCTTTTGAAGGTTGGTCGATCTGACCCGGATTGTGGATGCCGATGAGGTCACGGGCACCGACGACACGCGGTCGGTTGCACTGGTACCGTGGCCCCGGTTAACACTGCTTAGGCGGATACCGGGGGGCAGGGGCCAATCCTGCGCTAGGTACGTTGTCACGAACAGACCCATGCCGCAAGGGGATTTGGTCAGTCCCAAGGCCGGTCGGCGGTCCTGGGCGAGAGCTCCGTGTCGGGGTTGGTATCTACAGCTCCAAGCGGCAGCTATCGATTGCATATCCATGGGCCTGTCTTGATTGCTGGCTCAAGCACCCGTCGCACCCACAGGCGGTGGGGCCTGTTGGGGCACCGCCCCACGCGTTAGCACGGGCTAGGTGCGTATTCTTCATTTCGCTTTCGGCCTCACCGTCGCCCCTGTGCTTGCCTATTCGGCGTCGAGAACTCACCTGGTGATGCGCATGAAGGAACGCCTCCCGCGCGATCTGGGGCGTGCTCGATTTCCATTAGAGCTAGCAAATGAGGGCCGGGCCGTTAACGCGCTGTACTAATCGAATCCCTTGTTCTGGAGAAACTGCGCCAACGCAACCCGGCCGTCGATCTCGAGCTTCTCGTAGATGCTGTGCAGGTGAAGCTTGGTTGTTCCTTCGGTGATCGCAAGCTTCTTGGCAATCTCCTTGTTGCGAAGGCCTTTCTTGACCATGCGGGCGACCTGGACTTCCCGCGGCGTCAGTGAATTCGCAATTTCTTCCATTGCCGCGTCGTGCAGAAGCATCGTATCGATCGCGTGCGCAGCAGCGCTCTTCTCGAACCAGGTCCGGCCCGCGTTGACTTCGCGCACGCACTGGATGAGCAGTCGCGGCGGCAAGTTCTTGGGCACGACACCGCGGGCGCCAAGGCGAATGGCCTCAGTGATCTGCTCTTGAGCAAGGGCAGTGAGAACCACCACCCGGGTGGAAAGCCTGTCCCGCCGTAACTCGCGTAGCACCGAAAACCCGTCCTTTTCCGGCATCCGCAGGTCCAGGATGAGGACGTCCGGCCGGTGCCGACGCACGGCCTCGAGGGCTTCGTTGCCGTTGGTGGCACTGGCGATGACCTCGAATTCCGGGCTGACCGAAAACAGCTGCCTCAGTCCCTCGAGGAGGATAGGATGGTCGTCGGCCAGCACTAGGCGAATCGACATCGTTGATCGGCGCGTTCACATGGTGCCGGAGTTGAGCACAGAACTCTGGCGGGCATGCTCCTCACGCGGCAAGCTGATTTCGAGGCGCGAGCCCGATAACTCCGAGGTGAGGATAAGCTCCCCGCCTAGCGAAGCGACTCGTTCTCGCAACGACTTGGGCCCGACTCGTCGGGCCGTCAACTGTCGCAGGTCGTAGCGACCTCTGAACGGAAAGCCGCAACCGTCATCCGCGACCGCGATACGCACGGGGCTATCGCGGCCGAGCTCGATGCTGACATACGCCACGCTCGCCCGTGCGTGGCGTCCCACGTTAGTCAAAGCTTCGTAGACGATGGCTGGGATTTCACGGCCGAGGAGTCTAGATACCGTACCCCGGATGCTCATAGAGAGTTCGACACGGAGGCCGGACTTACGTTCGAGCGCCTCGCGTACTGCCGCCAACGCAGCCGCAAGATCGACACTGGGAGCGGTCATCGCTGGCGCAGCTGACCCAAGCCTCTCGGCCAGGGCGCGCAGCTCGCACTGCCCTTGCTCGATTATCTTCGCGACACCACGCAGACGATCGCTCGCCTTATCGGGATCGGTTTCGATGACATGTGAGACTGCCTCGATTTGAAGCGCGGCCGCAGCCAATGACTGTAGCGCCCCATCGTGCAGCTCCTGGGCCAGCCGCGCTCTCTCGCTTAGCCACGTGGCCCGCTGCAGTGGCTGTGTGCAGGAGAACGGCCCAATCTCAGCGACGACCTGCCGGCCGTTACGTGCCGGCGCGCGCGGCTTTTGAGAGGAAAAGGATGAATTCGAGCTGCTCATCGGGTTAGCGCTCAACTGCACCATGCCGCAGGTTGGCAGCACTGCGTACATGGTTCGCCCTCCCAAATCGCCAGCTCCGCCGGCAGCGTACACGCGGGCCCGGCGTGCGGCCCCGGCGCGGTGCGCCGAGGTCTTCGATCTTTTCTGTACGTTATTTTTCGCTAAGGAGAACCACCGGTCAAGCGCTCAGTTAGAAGGCGGTGGACGCAATACGATGCGCGGGCCAGCTCACTGTCCACGCAAACAGTATATTTTCCAGCAGTCTTCCCGCTAAATTTTCCGTTCCTGTGGGACTACGGACTACATTGCCGCATGAGAGTCCGAAAATCCGCATCACATTCCCCCGCACGGATCTTCGCGCGTCGCGGGCAGCGTGAACCCGATGTAATCGAAGCCGGGATGGTCGCCAACGCGCCGGCGCGGGAAATCGGGCCTCTGCCGGTCTTCCGCCGTCACCTCGAACAATCCCACGCTGATCGATCGCGCGGTAGCGCCGGGAAGCCCGGGAGCGTGCAGATAGACCGGCACACCGAGATCGGCGCGCACATGGCCGTCGCCCGCGATCAGGATCGCTCCATCCGCCGTCTCGGCATCGATCAGCGCCTGCGCCATCGCGGCGTCGCGCAGCCTTTGCGCGAGCACCAGTCGCGGCACGATGGAGTCCGGCACCTTGCCGCAGTGACTGGCGGCGATGTCCTCACGCAGCTCGGCGGCCTGCGCCTCCGTCCACGGCGCCGCGTGAAAGCGCGCCGACCAGCGCGCTGCGTCACCCTCGGCGAGCGATTGCACATCCGCGCGCAGGAGATCGCGCGGAAGATTCGCGGCTCGCACGGGCAGACCTGAGGC
>AP72_2010_repI_A10DRAFT_1000091_pt1 | contig 13878 bp, 10 predicted proteins | sample AmaPasreplicIA10_FD_9194 | JGI IMG/M metagenome (IMG submission 9194) | reverse complement strand
AGGGACAGGTCGGCCTTCATTCGGGCGACGGTCTCCCCGGGAATCGTGCGCAACTCCTCACCGGCAGCCAATTCCGTGGCCAACATTTCGGGAACTGCGGTGGCAAGCCAAGCAGACTCATGACGGTCAGAGAGATTGCGGAAAGATAGGACAGCAACCGATGGTCGAGGCTGGAACGACGCGCCCGGAGTCACACGAGATCCCTTGCCTGCATCACTAAAAGCCTCGTGCTTCGCACGATAGATATAAGCGGCTCCAAGCGCCAGGGCGATTCCCACGCCGAGTGCAACCCACTGCCAGGTGTGGCTCGGAGAAATCCTCTCTACGACAACCCGGGTGCTGTCCCGAGCGATCACAACTTCAGAAGGGAGCGGTTCAGGCAGTGTGGTCGGGGCATTCGGTTCCGGCGACGAGACGATTGAAACGGGGGCCAAAAACCGGTAGCCGCGGCGAGGAACGGTCTCGATGAAGCGGGGATTGTCGGCAGAGTCTCCCAGTGCTCCACGCAGCTTTTTTATCGCGGTGTTCAGGCCGTCATCGAAGGCGACGTAGGTGTCGGCGGGCCAAAGCTTCTGCTGGATTTCCTCTCGCGTGACAAGCTCGCCTGGACGTTCCAGGAGCAAAGCAAGGACCTGAAAAGGTTGATCCTGCAAGCGGATCCGCATTCCACCCTTTGTAATGAATCGCTGTTGCAGGTCTGCTTCGAAGAGACCGAATCTGACAATACTCTGCCGTAACGCCCCGGACTTCATACTGCCAAGCTTTCCTAAACGATGAGTGGCCGCGATTCTATCACGCAGTTCAGGAACTTCGATTCTTCCTTTGTTTCGTGTGATTTAGCAGTTCAGAACTAGTCTCGCGTCAGATCCTTTGACCATTCCCCGTAGCCACGGCAAAGTGGCCCCACGATTCCGATCGCGGGAGGCCAAGTGACCGCTCACCGAGGTACACGGATCACGATCGAAACAGAACGCGTCCTGCTTCTCCTCCGTAGGCAAACCAGCCGGGGCTGGTGCGAGCGGTGTGGGCAGGAGGTGGACCTTATAGGGATCGCGCAAGTGAGGAGTGTGCTCGATGGGATTCCACTCGAAGGCAAGAGCAAGACGCAACTTCATCTAGAACGGGCCAAAGAAGGGTTGACCGTCTGCCTGAAGTCGCTCCTGCAGGTTGTGACGGGGGCAAGTGGCCAGTGATTTCGGAAACGACTAGGAGGCAAATCGATATGTACAACACTCGAAACATACTGAAGGCGGCCGGGGCGTTATGCACGGTGGTCCTTCTTTCCACCTGGACCTTTGCCCAGAAGGACCCAGGCGTACGTGGCGGGATTCAAAACACTGGCGGCGGACTGCAGCAGCAGGGCATTCCGATTCCTCATCCGCCGGTGATCAGCCCGAACCCCACCACGGGCGCCACCATTAACGACAACGAACTCAAGTCCTTTTTGGAGGGTATTAATCGCGCGGGCCAATTGGAATCGACGTGCGATGAATGCGCGGAGGTGACGGACGGCTCGCCGGTGCTGGGGATGGGCGAACTCGATCCGGTGTTTCCTCAATTTCATACAAATTCGAACGGACTGGGAGCCAGACACAATTCCGATCAGTGCTTCTCCTGTCATGCTCAACCGACGTTGGGAGGTTCCGGCGGATATCTCGTTCCAAATCCCGGAGAAGCAGTTCCGCAACAGGCTGAGAATCCGCAGTTCCGACTCATTCCCCATCGCTACGGTCGGCAGAACGTTGTTCCGAGTTTCGAACGTCGCTTCGGGCCAGTGCGCGAAGTGCGCTTCAAGTACAAGCCCGACGGGACTCCCGATGGCGGGGTCCATCAGCTATGGACCGTGCGCGGCAGCACTAACGATACGACTATCCCCAACTGCGCGCTGACGCAGCCGGATTTCGAGACGGAATACAAGCGGGGCAATCTCGCGTTCCGCATTCCTCTGCAGATGACAGGACTCGGACTGCTGGAATCGATTCAAGATCGCGAGATTCTGGCACAGCACGAGGCAACAGCCTCATTGCGCGCGCCCCTCGGCATCACTGGACATCCGAACCGCAGCGGGAATGACGGAACCATCACGCGGTTTGGCTGGAAGGCACAGAACAAGTCCATCACAATTTTTGCCGGCGAGGCCTACAACGTCGAGATGGGTATCACCAATGAAGCATTTCCGACAGCGACCGAGGAAGATCCGGATTGCCAGGGCCCGGAAAAGCCCGAACCGAACGATGTGACACGCACCGACGATACTGAGATCAAGAACCAGGACTTCAACAATCCGATACACATTTTTGCGGATTGGCAGCAGTTTCAGCTCTTGATGCGCTTTACGGACGGGCCAGCACCCGATCCCAACCCAAGCGCTAGCGCGGTACATGGAAAAGCGGTGTTCACAGATGTGGGATGCTCGTTGTGCCATACGGTCCAGATGCAGACCGCGCCCGTGATGAACAGCGCTGTATTGCAGAACCGTCCGGTGAACGCGTTCACAGACCTGCTTGTCCATCATATGGGTCCGAACCTGGCGGACGAGATCAATCAAGGGCAGGCGGCAGGCGACGAGTTCCGCACCACTCCTCTCTGGGGCGTGGGACAGCGGATCTTCTTCCTGCACGACGGTAGAACGTCGAACTTGCTGGAAGCGATTCGGCAACATGCGTCGCCTGCGTCGTCGAAGTATGCAGCTTCTGAGGCTAACGGCGTTGTCAGGAAATTCAATCATCTCAGTCCCAAAGATCAGCAGGCCATTTTGGATTTCCTGCGGTCTCTTTAAGTAAGTAGATAGCAGCTGCCTCCTGCTTCGGCGCGGGAGGCAGTTCTTGGTGAGGGACGTATGCCTACCCGCGTTGGATGTCGAATTCTAAAACTCACCGCTCTCCTTCTTTTCTCGGTGGGATGCTGCCTTTCGGCGCAGGCCACCGAGTTCCACAAAATACTTCCGGTTACATTAGCCGAGCCTGTGCAGCTGACAGTGGACCTGGCTTGCGGTGAATTGGAAATCGCATACAGCCGCGATGGACAAGTCGCAATTTCTGCAGTCGCGCAGGGTTCCGTAGATCTGGAATTGGATGAAGGCTACTTCTCGAAATCGCTTTCGGTTGAGCAAAACGGAAACAAAATTCTGATTCGTCAAGTTGAGGCCACTGGTATTCCGGCGGACAAGATCAAGGCCCGCTATCGAATCGATGTACCGTATCGAACGGAAATCACGGCGACCGATAACAAGGGGAAGCAGACTGTTCGTGGCGTTTTGGGGCCAGTTGAAATTAACGGTGGCCATGGGGACATGAGCGTTTCGTATGTTTCAAAGAAGGTAACTGTCCAGGTTGAGAAGGGCAGCATAGATTTGCAAATGATCGGCGAGCATGTTTTCGCGAAGTCCGGAAGCGGGAACATCACCGGCGAGCGACTGGCAAAGGGAATCATCGCCGGGACCGGGGAAGGCGACATAACGCTGATGGTGATCGGCGCATCAGAAGCGACTGTGACGCATGGTTCGGGAAGAATTGATATCGGCGGAGCCCGCGAGAGTGTGGTCAGCTCAACCGACGGTGGGGACTTGCATGTGAAGGCTGTACCTCGAAGCGATTGGAAATTGAGTTCGCGAACTGGAACGATTCGGGTGGAGTTGCCCGAGCGAGCAGGATTTGACCTGGACGCGTCGACCGACTCCGGCCGGCTTCAATTTGATCGGAATGACCTGACCACGCTTGCCGTGGATGCACGCCAGTCGTTTCAGAAGGTTAACGGTGGAGGGAAGAAGATCGAAGCGCGCACAGAGAGCGGCACCATCGCGATCCGGTGATTCTATTCGGATCGAGTCCACTTTTCGTCAGAATCGGGGCGATGGACAGCAATCATGCGAGTGTTTACCATGACACGCGATGCCACGCGAGACTTTGGTTGATTCCCGGCAGGAAATCCTGCGCACTGCAGCCCGTCTATTTCAGCAGCGCGGATACGACGCCACTTCAATGAACGATGTTGCCGCAGCCTTGAAACTAAGCAAGGGCGGCCTCTATCACCACTTCCAGAGTAAAGACGAGATCCTGTTCGAGATCATGAATCACGCGATGGAGATTACGGAAGAGCGCGTGCTGGCTCCCGTACGTGGCATCACAGATCCGGAGGCGCGACTGCGCGCTCTTATCCGCCTGCATATCGAAGTTGTATTGAGCCCGCAAGACCGCGAGATCACGGTGATGCTGCACGAGAACCATCCTCTGCCGCCCACGCTGAGGCGGAGGATCAATTCAAGGAAGAAAGATTACATCCACTTTGTCGAAGGACTAATGGCGGAAGTGCAAGGCGTGCGCCAGGCGAGGGGATCAGTAAGCCCAAGGGCAGCGGCGTTCGCTTTGCTCGGAATGATCAACTGGATTTATCAATGGTACAAGCCGGAGGGTAACCTGCAGGCGCACAATCTTGTGCCGCAGTTCACGGAATTAGTGTTCGGGGGAATATTGTCGTGAAGGCGTACTTCACCCGAATCGAAGAGATTGACCGCGAGCGCGCCAAGGCCGGTAAGGCATATCGCGAGTTCCTACGCGTTCCGGCAATGAGCACCGGGTTGTATGTGCTGCCTGCGGGCGGGATGGATCCGCAGCGGCCCCATCACGAAGACGAGATGTATTACGTGATTCGCGGGCGAGGACATTTTCGCGCTGGGGATGAGGAGACGGAAGTTTCGGCAGGCAGCGTACTTTTCGTCGCGGCTGAAATGGAACACCGGTTTCATGACATCAGCGAGGAATTGGCTGTGTTGGTGTTTTTTGCGCCTGCGGAGAGCTAGCCAGCGACATTAGAAACCTGAAGAGAGTCCAAATCCCCAATTCTGGCAAAACCGGCCAGCAATGGGGCACCCAGCTTTGGTGAAGCTGGCAGGGATGCTTCGAGAGCGGAAATTAGGCCTTGGGCGGAATCCAGTAAACTTCTTCCTTTACCGATCCTTTTTCGGTAAAGCCGCGGCGTTTCAGGATTGCCTTGCTGTGCTCGATCATCTCGGGATGTCCGCATAGGTACGCAACCGTGTTGGTGGCATCCAGTTCCCACTGATCAGCATATTTGCGGAGGATGTCATCGGCACGTCCGATTTCGCCGGGCCAGTCGGCGTGGTCCCAAGGACGGCTCACTGTCGGAACATATTTGAACCAAGGCAACTCCTTGTCCCANTGAGCGAGTTCGTCTTTGTAGCCAAATTCGTGCGGGCGGCTGGCGCCGTTGAGCAAGAAGAGTTTGTGGGATCCGTCGAAGCGGCCCTCCTTCCAGTCCTTGGCCAAGGTCCGGACATAGCTAACAAACGGCGCGACGCCGGTTACGGTCGAGATGAGCAGATGATTCTTGCGGCCATTTGAGGTGTCGAGCGAGAACTTTCCTTTCGGGGCTTTGCGCATGAAGAGCTCGTCGCCGGGCTCCAGTTTGTGAAGCAAGGGCGTAAGCGCGCCTTCCGGCACCAGTTCGAAAAAGAACTCTACTTCGTCTTCCGCGGGTGACGAGGCAATCGAGTACGGACGTTCCACGCGCTTTCCGTTATTCTCCACTCCGAGAGTGGCGTATTGGCCGGGGACGAAATTGAATTCCCCTCCACTGCGAATCCGGAACATCCATAGATCGGGCGCAAAATCGATTCGCTTGGTGATATGCGCGTGGTAGAACTTCTCGTCGGGGATAGTCATTGATCTCGTCCTTGGCCATGAACAGCCGATGCTGTTCAAAAGGAAATATACGTCGTACAGGAAACTGGACGACTCTCTCTCAAACTCACTGCCTATCGGATGCGCCGTTCAGCGCAGATGATTCTGCTCTTATGCGCCAAAACCCCAGCCAGGCGAACGGCGGTACACCCTCACTCGAGTGGCTTTATGGTACCCGGAACGCGGTTTCTTGGGAAGGGACTACAGGACAGGTGAGTTGCCGCAGAGGTACAGGAACCTTGGAACACAGGAGTGCGAAAAGGCCATCGATCCTGCACTTATCGAGTCTCTGATGAGGTCTCTTCAGGGGCCGCTTCCGACGACAACTGCGCAAGAACGGTGCGTAAAGCGCGTAGAACGTCGTCCGCCGCAACTGCTTTCAGGACAAATCTCAACATCCCGTCGGGAGTAAAGTTTGCGCCTTTCTGCGCCGAGACGAAGCGGGCCAGTTGCTCGGGATCAACACTGGCATTCTGACGAAACTTAAATGTAACCGCGTCGCGCTTGCGGTCGATGGCGTTCACGCCCACGCGGATGCAGAGCAGCTTCAAAGAAGCATAGTCCAGCAGGTTGCGGACCGCCTGTGGAGGTTCGCCATAGCGATCCTGCAACTCCGAACCTACATCCGTGAGTTGTGTTTCGGTTTCAACGCCAGCCACGCGCTTGTACATTCTGAGGCGCTGATTCTCCTCTGGAATGTATTCGGCCGGAATGCGGATGTTCAGCCCGAGATTCAGTTGGGTCTCTGCCTCGTCGGGCGCGGCCTCGCCCTTCATTTCGCGGATGGCGCGGTCGAGCATTTGGGTATAAAGCTCAAAGCCGATCGCTTCGATGTGACCACTCTGTTCGCCGCCGAGAAGATTGCCAGCTCCGCGCAGTTCGAGGTCGAGTGCGGCGATTTTGAATCCGGCACCCAGGTCGGAGAATTCCTTNAATGCCGCCAAACGCCGGCGCGCGATGGGTGTAAGTTCGACTTCACGTGGAACCATGAGGTAAGCATAGGCGCGGCGATTGGATCGGCCGACTCTCCCGCGAAGCTGATAGAGTTCCGACAAACCGAGGCGGTCGGCCCGATTGATCAAAATCGTGTTACAGAGAGGAATATCGAGTCCGTTCTCGATGATCGTCGTCGCAACAAGGATGTCAGCCTCGTGATGCATGAATTTCAGCATCACCTTTTCAAGTTCCCCCTCTGACATCTGGCCGTGGCCGACGATGACCCGCGCCATGGGCACGAGCTCCTGCAGTTTTGCCGCGATCTCCCAAATGCTCTCCACGCGGTTGTGAACGAAATAGACCTGACCGCCACGTTCCAGTTCTTGTTCGATAGATGACTGGATTAGTTTGTCGTCCCAACTGGCGACAACCGTTTGAATCGCCATGCGGTCTTTGGGAGGCGTCTCGATCACGCTCATATCGCGCAGGCCGACCAGCGACATGTGTAGCGTGCGAGGGATCGGGGTGGCAGACATGGTCAGCACGTCGACCTGCTTTCGCATCTGCTTGATGCGTTCTTTATGGCGTACACCGAACCGCTGCTCTTCATCGACGATGAGCAATCCGAGGTCTAAGAACTTCAGGTCCTTCGACAGGATGCGATGCGTGCCGATGAGTATGTCTATTTTGCCGGCTTCTGTTTTCTGCAAGATTTCCTTCTGCTGCTTGGGATTGCGGAAGCGGCTGATCATTTCGATGGTGACAGGGAAAGGAGCAAACCGCTGCTTAAACGTCTCGAAGTGTTGAAACGCCAGCACTGTGGTGGGCGCCAGCACTGCAACCTGCTTGTTGTCGCTGACCGCCTTGAATGCGGCACGCATCGCGACTTCTGTCTTGCCGTAGCCGACGTCGCCGCAGAGCAGGCGATCCATCGGCTGGGTTGATTCCATGTCACGCATTACATCGGTGATAGCCTGCGCCTGATCTTCGGTCTCGTTGTACTCGAAGGAATCCTCGAACTCGCGTACAAACTCATTCCCGGCCGGGAACGAGTGGCCCTGAGCCATCTTGCGCTGCGCGTAAAGCTTCAGAAGTTCCTCGGTCATGTCTTTCATGGCCTTACGCACGCGAGCCTTGGTCTTGGCCCAAGCCTGCGTGCCGAGATGGCTCAGTGCCGGTTTCGCGCCTTCCGAGGAACGATATTTTTGGATGAGATCAAGACGGGTCAGGGGGACGTAGAGCCGCGCACCCTCTGCGTACTCGAGCAGCATGAACTCGGCATTCCCATCGCCCTGATTGATTTCTTTGAGCCCCTGGTACTGACCTATGCCGTGCTCGACGTGAACCACGTAGTCTGCGACTTGAAGGTCGCGGAAATCAGACAAGAAAGCGGAAACTTTCGATTTTTGCCTCTGCGGCCGAGAGGCTACAGTATCGGACTCATCGAACAGGTCGCGGGCGCCGAAAATGGCCAGGTGAGCGTCAGGGAACGCCACGCCGTCGGGCACGTAGGCTTTCGCCAGCGTTGTCGTGTTCACCTCTCCTGCAAAGTAACTGGTCTCGTCGGCATAGCTCTCGCCGCCTCGCGTCCGGCTTCCCAAACGGAAGGACACGTTGTATTCCGTGAAAATATCTGCCAGGCGTTCGACCTCGCCAGTGTTCGGCACCGCGAACAAGACCTGGTTTCCCGCACCTGTTAGCTTCTGGACTTCCTCGAGCATGGATGGAACTGCACCGTGGAAACGTGGAGTTGGCTGCGTCAGGATTGCAACGGTTGCGTCGTCATCCCCGCGAGTAATGCCCAGATGTTCCAGATCTGCGCCCGTGAGGGCAGCAGTTTTTTGCCACCAACCCTGCGGTGGAAGATACAAATCGTTCGGCCGAACCAGATTTCCGACGTCACTACGCTCGTGCGCTTCCTCCACGCGATTCCAAAAGCGGTCGAATTCGCTGTGAAGGGTATCTGGTTCATCGAGCAACACCGCCGCGCGGGGGAGAAGATCGAAGACGGTGCGATCTGCGCCAGCAACGGGCGCGTAAAACTCCCATCCGGGAAAAACGGTGACGCCACCTGAGCGAACCGCCGCTTCCACGATTTCTTCACTCGTACCCGCAATGCGTTTTCCGGAGAGCCGTGTGTGAATAGCGCCCAGCAATTGGTCGGTAACGGGAGTCTCTGTCAACGGCAGCAATAACGCTTCGTCGATTGGATTGGAGGACCGCTGTGACGTCGGATCGAAGCGACGAATCGAGTCCACCTCGTCTCCGAAAAATTCGATACGAACCGGGCGCTCCTCTTCGGGCGAGTAAACATCGAGAATGCCGCCGCGCAGGGCGTATTGCCCGGGCATTTCAACGACATCCGCTGATGCGTAGCCTACGGTGTTCAGGTGAGCAATAAGGTTATCGATGTCGAAGGATTCGCCACGGCGCAACGTCCTGGCGAGATCGGAATAGTATTCGCCGGAGCGCTGCAGGATTGCCGTAGCGGCGATCGGAGCAACCACGATTGCCGCTTTCCCGGTAACAATCTTCCACAAAGCGGTGGCGCGCTCTTCCTGAAGTTCCGGATGAGGGGAAAGATTCTGAAAGGGCAGAACGTCGCGCGCCGGCAGCGATACCACCGAGTCGGGTTCGCAGGCTGCGGTGAGTTCACAGAATCCGCGCAGAACCGGGACAAGATCCTCCATGGCGCGATTGTCATTCACGACCAGAATGATTGGACGGTCTGCCATTCGGCGAAACAAAACCAGGAGCAGCGCCTTCGCGGCAGGGGACAGCCCTGAGACACGAATCCGCCCCGTGCCCTCTTTCAGGTGGGAGGCTACACGCGTAAAACCGGGAAGCAGTTCTACGTCCGCAAAGAGTTCGCGGACGAAGGGAAGAAGCATCGCCCTTTGATTTTAGCAGGAATGAAAATATGGTACGGAGATCCGTCCGTGACGTGGCTGTGAAGTTGCATATTTCCTTCGCCGCAAAAACAGCGGCTCAGGATGACAAGGGATGGAGAGCCCATTGAAGATGGATAATATGCGGAATGGCAAAGTCATCGTCTGAAGACAGGCGGCTCTCGCGACTGACCAAGATTGCTCTCGGCTTCCCTGAGGCCAAGCGGGAACTGCATGGTTCGCACGCGACTTTTCTTGTTCGGAAAAAGCCGTTCGCGTACTTTCTGAATAATCATCATGGCGATGGAATTGTCGGTTTTACCTGCAAGGTGCTGCCGGGTGAGAACAATGCCTTAATCGCAGCCCACCCGGAACGGTTCTATGCGCCGGCCTATCTTGCTTCGCGCGGGTGGGTCGCGCTGCGGTTAGACCGAAACACGATCGATTGGGCTCAAGTAAAGGATCTTCTCATGGAGAAGCTACGCGCTCATCGCGCCAAAGAAACTGGCGGAGAAAGTGATGTCGGAGTTATGAACTTGTAAAAGCTGGAGCTACGGTGCCGACCTGCCCCGGATCGTCAGTTCGGCGTCGCCGGATTGATCCGCCAATGTCATGTGAAGTGCATGCTGCTTGGGATCGTATGTTGTCTTGAGCGGATATGTACTGCCGGAAACCTTCGCCTCTGCTCGGGCGGAAGGCCAGTCATACACCACTACTTCGATGAATTTCCACCATGCCGGATAAGAACCTGAGCGGGCATGGAACTTGAAGCGCACCGCCTTAGCGTCGGCGTCGCAACTAAACTCCTGCCGCAGATATTGGTCGTGTTGATAGGCGAAAGTGTGTCCGTCATCAAGATAGATTGTGCCCTGACATTCCGGACCTGGGTAAACCCGCAATTCGAGCGGGCCACGCGGCGTTTCCTCCGTGTTCTGAATCAGCGGCTGAATCGGCAGAATACTCCCGCCGCGCACGTAGACCGGCAGGGTGTCGAGTTTTGGATGCAGCTTGCGGACCTCGGGAAACTTCGTGCCGGGTTTGGCGGTGACGGCCTCCGCAATGGGTGGAGGAGCGGAGGCGGAGGGCGGCATCTTCTCGCCGGTCCAGAAATCGAACCACGGACCTTTGGGAAACGCGACAGAATAATCGTCCATCATTTCGCCGAAGGGCTGCGGGGCGACGAGGAGACTGCGGCCTAATAGGAATTCGGTGTCCGAGTGGTCAAAGCTGGCGCCCGGCGCGAAAATTTCCGGAAACTCGAAGAAGATGGGACGCATGAGCGGCAGTCCGGTACGGGAGGACTCTTCCGCAAGTGAATAAATGTAGGGGAGCAGCCGATAGCGGGTCTCGACATAACGGCGGCGGATGGCTTCCTGCTCAGGACCGTTAACCCAGAGTTCGTGGGGGAGGGAGCCTTTCTCAGAGTGATTGCGATAGAACGGCGAGAATGCTGCCAGTTCAGCCCAGCGAGTCAGTAAATCGGAGGACGGAGATCCGTTGAATCCGCCGACGTCTGCGCCGACAAACGGAATGCCACTTATGCCAAGGTTGAGGACCATTTGCGTGGCGAGGCGAAGATGATTCCAAGTTGCTGCATTGTCACCAGTCCATGTGAATCCATAACGCTGGCCACCCGCGTAAGAGGCGCGCGTTAAGACAAACGGGCGCTCGTTTGGGCGCAGGACCATAAGCCCGTCATAAGTGGCGCGCGCGTTTTCCAAGCCAACAATGTTATGAATTTCGGCGTGGGTGGCGGTGCGCGTGGCGAAGCCTGGCTCTTCGATGCGATGAACGTTGTCGAGAGGCATGGTTTTGCCGGGGCCATCGAAGACCGACGGCTCGTTCATGTCATTCCAGAAGCCGGCGACGCCGTCCTTCACAAATTCCTGGTAGAGATTGCCCCACCACTCACGAGATTGTGCGCGGGTGAAATCAGGGAATACCGCCGGACCTGGCCACACGATGCCGACAAATTCGCTGCCGTCGGCTTTTTTCACGAAATGGTCGCCCGCATGTCCGGAGTCGTAGGGTTTGTAACCCTGATTTTCGGCATGCGCGATATGCAGGTCGGTGATGTTCACAAGCCGCAAATGCTGTTTGCGCAGATCGGAGACCAGGGTCGCGAAATCGGGAAATGTTTTCGAGTCGACAGTAAAAGGGCGGTTGCGATCCTGGTAATCGATATCGAGATAAACAACATCGGACGGTATGCGATCTGTGCGCAGGCGAGTCGCGATTTCACGCAACTTGGATTCTGGCGTGTAGGAATAACGCGACTGCTGAAAGCCTAGGGCCCATAGTGGAGGAAGTGGGGGCTTGCCGGTCAGGTAAGCGTAGGCCTCTATCACCTGTTTCGGGCTTGGTCCGTAAATGAAGTAATAATCGAGAGGACCGCCCTCTGCGCCGAAAGCGTAACTGTCACGAGCCTGCTTGCCGAAGTCAAACCATGTACGCCATGTGTTGTCGAGAAAGATGCCATAGCTGTGAGGGCCGTTGATGGCTAGGAAGAACGGGATGGCTTTGTACAGCGGATCGACTGATTCTTGGGGGCCGACGTCGGTATTCCACAAGGTATAGGACTGTTCACGACGGTCGAAGGCTCCGGTCTTGTCTCCGAGGCCGAAGTAGTGCTCGGCGGGCGGCATTTGTTTGTATACGGAGAATCCAGCGCCTTCGAATCTTGCAGGACGGCCGAGTGCATCGGCGGAGATCACGTTTCCTTCGAGATCGCGAATGATCAAGCGGAGGGGCTCGCGCTCGATCCTTACATCGAGGGCACCGGTGCGGAAACCTACCGACGAACCGTCTTGCGACGATTGAACGTCCATGGACTTCGTGCGGGCGTCGGAGAGAACAGCCCACGAGGCGTCTTCTGGCAGGGAACTGTTGGCAGAGACTCGGATGCGGATGATGTCATTGCGGAGTGCTGTAATGCGCAGGACAGCCGGGCCGGACTGGATCTGGACGCCGTCGCGCAGCTGCTGAGCCGAAGAAACTGCGTCGAGGCTGATTGAAGGCGAAGCACGGCCGGGTGTTTGCGCCCATACTGTTGTGTCTATCAGTGCTATGAGAATAAAAGCCAGTCGTTGGGAGAGCATGCGCATTGCGCGAATCCCCTGAAGTGTTATGTGCGAGAGAACATCATACCAACTGCGCGCAAAGCCTCACGGAAACTTCGCGAATCGGTTGGTCCGCGCTAGACATCTTACGCAAAAGGATTGACACTGGAGCGCCCAAAGGAGGCAGGCATGCAAGATAATTCTTCGGTTTCGAAAGCAGCGCTTTGGACGGGCCGCGTCATGAGTGCCGTGCCAGTGCTGATGATTCTGTTTGGCAGTGTGATGAAACTGCTTAAGACTCCGGCGGTGATAGAGGGATCCGTACGGGCGGGATTGCCCGAACGGCTAATTATTACTGTGGGCACCATTGAACTCGTGTGCATCATCGTCTACGTGATCCCGCAAACATCTGTCTTAGGAGCGATTCTGATGACGGGTCTGCTGGGCGGAGCGACGCTGACGGAGGTTCGGATCGGCGATCCGACATGGCCTGTGCCGGTGGTTTTCGGAATGCTGGCTTGGGGCGGGTTGTTTATGCGGGATGTGCGGCTGAGGAAGTTGATTCCGCTGCGGAAGGGTTAGGCCGCGGCACTCCCCTTCGCTTTGCTCAGGCTCGGGGCGGACGAGGCGTCCGCCCCCACACAACCCTGCTATTGTTTCACGCTATCTAGCAGCTTTCTCTCCGCGTCGCTGGGAGCCTCGAATCGTCCTCCTAGGTATTTCGCCAGAAATTCCTCGGAGGCAGCGTTGAACGCCATGCGGTTTTCGGGACGGGCGAAGCCGTGGCCTTCATCGGGGAAGACATAGTATTCGACCGGCTTGTTGTTCTTGCGCATGGCAGCGACGATCTGATCGCTCTCTGTTTTGTTGACGCGAGGATCGTTCGCTCCCTGTCCGATCAGCAATGGCACTTCAATCTGATCGGCCTTGAATAGGGGCGACTGTGCCTTGAGAGTCTCTTCATTGTCGCCCATGCGTTTATGAAAAATTGCCAGGAACGTCGACCAGTAAGGCGGGATGGTTTTCAACAGCGTGTTGAGATTTGACGGACCAACGATGTCCACGCCGCATGAGAATGCGTCGGGCGAAAATGCTACGCCCGCGAGGGTGGCGTAACCTCCGTAGCTGCCGCCCATGATGCAGATCTTTTTCGGATCAGCGATTCCCTGTTGCACAACCCAGTCTTTGCCATCAAGAAGATCGGTGTGCATTGCGCCAGCCCACTGACGGTCCCCCGCGTTCAAATACTGCTTGCCATAACCAGTCGAGGCTCGAAAATTGGGCTGCAGGACCGCG
>AP72_2010_repI_A10DRAFT_1000089_pt1 | contig 13916 bp, 17 predicted proteins | sample AmaPasreplicIA10_FD_9194 | JGI IMG/M metagenome (IMG submission 9194) | reverse complement strand
TAAAAACAAATCTAATACCAAACTTAGTACTAATAAATAACAGAAAAATAGTACTAAGTTCAGATTAAATTTATTAATTATATACTTGCTGCAAATCCTATGTTAACTACTATATTACGTGCAACACCAATAGGAACTATTTCTATTGCAACTACTACTGTAGAAGTAGTTGCAACATCTTGTTGTGGATCTACTTTTACAGAAACAGCTGATATCTCCGTATTTCTAACCATTTGATTAACTGAAATGCTACCTTGCGATTCTAAATATGCCACAGTTGCATCTTCTAATGTCCCATCCGCATTCAATGTTAAAGGTCCATTTAAAATAGGTACTAAGTCCATGTAAACACCTCTAATAGCTTTATCAATAGTTCTGTTATTTTCTATATAAGCATAATCAGAAGATTGTGCAATAGCTGTATGGCTATCATTAAAGTATGATCCAGCAACATTTATTAATTTTCTTAAGAAGATATATCGTTTCAAATCTATTAAGTTGAATAAATTTGTTGACATAGAACTATCAGTAATTGGCAAGCCATTTGCAAAACCTATTACTTCACATTCTTGATTTCCTGATATATTAAATTTTGATACCCATGCGATATCTTCATTAACTCTAGCTAATGCCACAGCTCCTAATGTAGCTCCTAGTGTAGTAATACTTTTGCCATATCCCCATGCTAATTGATTTCCTACATTACCAGCATCTTGTGATATAACTACAGATACTTTATTAGCATTATATGTAGCCAAATTAGCAAGTGTTGATAAATTTGATACACCACTAATATCAGAAGCAAATAATACAGATAATGGTGCTATTTTACTATCTATTGTAAGACATATATTTTGTATAGTTGTTAAATCAGCAGCATTAAATGCTTGTCCATCTTGATAAATACCTATTTGTCTTATTTTCCCTTCAGAAGCAATTGACATGGTATCGATTTCAGTAAATGTATATGCTCCTGTTGGTACTGCAAAAATTCCAACCCATAAATTTCCTTGTGGTTGTATTCTAAAAAATTCTGATATATGATAATGTTTAATAGCATTTTTAGAAGTAGTTCCACCAGCCCATGCTGTAGAAGTTGCTGCAATTGTTCCTGATGGAATTATTGTCAATGTCTTTGCATTTGGAAATGTTCCAATACCAGGTTTTGCTATTACTGTTACTGTTGCTCCACTGATTGTTGCAGAATACCCATGTGTATCATTTCCTAAATTAATAAGATTCGCAACTGCTGTTGCAACATCGTTAACCACAGTTTCTGTAGATGCTTTTTTATATGTTGCAATCGTAACCATAGAATAGACAGCATCTGTTAATGTTCCTCCTGATATTGCTTTCGATCCATTATTACCACCTTCTTTTGTTTGTATAACTAATTGGTCGCCATTTGCCCCTACAGAAGTAATGGTGATAGTTGTTGTTGCTCGTGTTTCATCAGCATAATCTGCCTTAATACCTAAATCTTCAGCATCTTGTACTGAGAATATTTGTTTAACTCTATCATTTGTTGCAAATCCTGATGGCAAATTATTATCGTAAAAAATTAATCCTGAGATATAATCTTCACCAGGTAAAGCTCGACCTAGACCTCCCTTACCCTTGATAAATGTTATGTTATTTAACATAATTATTATTATTTAAATCTTTTGTTATTATTTTACAAAAAAAGCCACCACCTTTATTATTAGCGGCAGCTTTAATTAATTTTCATTATTTAGTCTAATTAAGAACTAAAATCAGCTAGCGTTTTAGTTGTATGCATAGCCAATTCATATGGCTTGGCAACCCCCACACCGAATTTAAATAACATTTTATAAAAATATAAAGTCGAGTTGTTTTGCAATCTATTAAGATCAAAAGTCATATTATCAATAGAACTAATAGGCATATGTAAATTACTATTTACAGTTCCGTCAGCCCATCCGAAGAACATTGTATGTTCTGGCATACCAGCAACAATTACAACATCATAGCCTTTATAACGATTCAAACCTCTTTCGGTTGTGTCATTATTTTTGTAAGTAGTATTTGTTAATGCATCTTCATATTTCTGACCATCTTCAACACTTAAAATAAATTTAAGCTTAGTATATCTATCAGCATTTGATAATAATGCTCTTGGTGCCGCATTTTTAAGTGCTTCCATTTTAGATATAATGTTTGCTGAAGTTACTGGTGAAGCTCCAGTAATTGAAATAGCAGCTGTTGCTGGTGTTAAACATTGTTTAATAATACCATCAACAAAACGTAAGTTATTAGTTGCTCCTGTATATGTCTTGCTTCCTTGCCAAATCATTAATTCTATAGGTGCAAGGACCTGTTGTGTATAGTTAGAAGCCAAGTAGTTCTCAAATGTAACAGGTAAACTTCTTGTTAATAGTTTTTCTGAAATCTGGTCAACATGCCAGTGATTTTCGAAAATTGCTGGTTCGAATTCTGAATAGCCCATAAACGATCCTAAAGGGCAATCTTTATTAGATAATGTTGTACTACCTGCATTAGTAGGAATAGATGCTCTATCTTGCAGTACAATTGTTGAGGTTACTTTAGGAAATGTATATTGGTCATTTTTAACATCACTTGCCACATAGAACAAGTTTGCATTAACCGAGTCAAGACTGATAACAGCATCAGTGATAAAAAAATTCTTCTCCGCTTGTGTATAGTTTGGCGTAGAAAGTACTAGTTGATTAGCCATAGCTTATAATTTTTTGTATTATTATTATTTATTTTTTTTAGCGAATTTGAACATTTCACTAAATGTTGTGGGAGCTTTCGCCTCGTTATTATTTGTTGAGTTTTCAAATTTAGGAGCTTGCTTATTAATACTTAGTTTATTAATAATCTCTTTAGTACTTTCAAAATCTGAATTACATAAATTAATCCAAGTATCTTTTGTTTCATCACTAATCCTACCAACTTCTAGAGCACTTTCAATAAAATTTGTGATTTCTTTTTCTTTTTGCGATGCTTTTAATCTAGAGATTTCGTTCTGCAATTGCTCGATCAATGCATCCTTTTCAGTAAGTAAATTTGTGTAATCAGTTGTAGAATTCTCGATTACACTTACTTCTTCAGTTTCATTTTTCATAGACATATTATTATCTTTAATATTATTGTTGAACGTATTCTCGTCCATTTCGTTATGTATACCGTATTCTTTTTTTACTTTCATAACACATGCTTCGAACTTAGCTTTATCTTTTCTTCCAACACTAGCAGAACAAATTGCCCAAGGATTTTTAGCTTTATTTTCCTCGTCCATTTCAGTTTTATCTTCCATGTCTTCTTTTTTCTCTTCTTCTTTAGATTCTTTTGATATCTCTATTTCGATACCATTTTCGATATTTTCAACATCTTCTGTGGCTGGAGTTTCTTTTTTCATGTTAAATTCTTTTAATATATTATTAGCATATTCGTAAATATCGGTATAACTATTTTTTTCTTTAAAAACAACTTTTTGTGATTTTGGGGCAATATTGTTATCTAAATCATTGCATAAACCATTTTTTAAACAATCATCAGCATTTAACCAAGTCTCAATATTCATTAACATTTTTATCTGATTTTGTGATAAACTCGAATTTTTAGACAATAACAACGATATTGAATTATTTAATTCGTTTCTTGCTTTCTCATTACCTCCCGACACGTTATGCATCATAAACAATGCATAGTCTGCCATTTTTCTATTCGATGCTGTCATATATATTACGCCAGCAATCGATCCAGCTATTCCAACATTATTAGTTATTATTGGCGTTTTTGCATTTAATATTGCAGATGCAATCGACAAACCATCAAACACAGAACCACCTGGTGAATTAATCATAATCTCAATTGAGTCTTTACCCATTGAATCTAATGTTAATAATTCTTTTTGGAAATCTGCGCCATTAATTCCTTCATCACCAATACTATCATTGATTAACATAATAGGATTTTTGGAATCTGGGTTTACTGTATATTTATATTCCATAATTATAATTTTTGTATTATTAATGTTATAATATAAGGTTGCATGTTATTATGAGGCATTCCACCACCAGTACTTTCAGTAGTAAGAGTAGCTCCTACACCTGAATTACCAAAACCATTTGGATTTCCAGTACCAACTTTTTGATTTGAAGCAATTACATCATGTGTATGGGAAGGTATTTCATTAATAGTTAAAGTATGAGAGGCTTCTCCAGCTATTGTACCTAATGCAGTATAACTAGTTCCATATGCAACACTAACTCTACCATTTCTATTTTTAGTTCCATTATTACCATTACATATTGCCCAGCCTATTCTTTCATTAATACCTAAACCAGTTGAATCAAAGTTAGCTGTCATGTATGCATTAGTACAATCTATCTCTTTTAAATCTCCAGTTAACCATACACCACTTTTAATAATGTTTGATAATAATAGGTCGCCAGTTACTGCACTAGTAAATTGCATTTGTCTATTCAAATGGACATTTCGTTGGATGTTATCGCTGAAGGTTACTGGATCAGCATTTGTATAAGGAACATTTATAATGGTTGCCCATACTTGTTGGCCTGCTGCTAAATTGATTGTTCCACCATTTACTTTAAAAATTTCGTTATTAAAAAAAATATAACCATCAGTTATTGTATATAGAGAACCAGCTATAGTAACTTTTACACCGCTAATTATATAACCCTTTGTAACATCAGGAGTATAACCTAATAGTTGAGTCATCAAAGCTACATTTGTTTCTTGATATGCTTCTTGGATAAAATCTAAAGTACCTGATTTTAAGGGCATTGACACGCTTTCTGTTATGTCAGTTGTTTTTAATTTTTTCATGTATTTTTTTCTATTTTATGTTATTAATACGATTTTATTATGAAATGAATCCCTGTATTAATATATTTATTAGCAAAATTTTTAATTTCATCAGATGTTGGTTTACCTGGTGTTCCTAAATCTTTAACCCAAATTATTAAAGTATAAGAAGCTTGGATTGTATCTGTTTTTCGTATATAACCTGTACTCGTGTTTTTGTAAACTCTATCCGAAAAAGTTTCTGTTGCGGCAACATTAAAACCTTTAACATCTATTGGTTTTGTCTCTACATATATTTCAGAATTTAATTGTGTATTTGGTTGGTACATTGTTCCAAAATAAGTATTGATAGCATATTCGAATACGATCTTGGTTCCATTAAAATAAACTCTAGTATCACTACCTATAAAATTATTTGTTATTAATACCCATTGCGGATTATTAGGATAATTTCCTAAATTATTATCTTCTGCTGAATAATAAACACCTTTACCATATTTAACAATATCATATCTAGAATAAGTTTTATTTATGTCAAATTCATCATATGATGCACCCACTCTATACACATTATTAATTAAATTATTATTAACTTGTATTTGATTAGCTATTGGCGATAAAAATGCAATTGTATTATCAGTTCTTTTATCAGGAACTAATAAATTAATAATCGTTTCAATATAGTTTACTAATACCATATTAATATGCTTTTAATAATATGTTATTACCATCTAATAAAGTATATCCACCAGTTGTTTCTGTAATAATATAACCAGATGTTGGATTTATTGAATTTAATTCCAAATCACCATTTACCACCAATGCAGTTCCTTGGTCAACTGTTTGATAATCCTCTCGTATTGACATTTGATTTGTTAATAAGTCAATAACACCAGCTACATTATTTAATATATATGCTTCTAATTTATTAACTCTAAATACTCCATCGAATGGAATATTTAATAAATAAGCATTTGTTGCATCAACTATATTTTGTTTTATAACACTAGCATATTGCGCATCATATGTTATCTCAACATTCCAATATAATTGATTTGCTGGACTACTAGTTACAATATAATTAATACCAGCTGTTCCAATTGTATTAACATATCCCTGTAAAGAAGCTGTTTCACTTGCATCTAATGGCGATAATACACCATTATTATCTTTTGCTACTTTGATCGTGACATAATTTGATACGGTTGTATTAATACTACATTTTTTTACTATTTGCAAATCAGGATTTATAATATCATATGTTGGAGCAAATGTTGTTGTATCTAGTTTAACAATTTGTGGATTCGAGGCTGAATATTGGAATTGAAATACTTTTTGTTGTAGCCAAGGTGCTGTTGCAGCTGCCGCTGTTGCAATTTTATTATCAGTATCATTTTTAAAGGCATCCATTAATTGTTCTAATATGACAATTGCAGAAGCTATAGTAAAAATAAATAAATACCATATGCTTGTTTGGCTTGTATTTGCTAATAATGGTGCTAATTGAGGATATGTTGCCATATCAGCTTTAATTGCTGTAATGATTTGAGAAGTTGTTCTAGCCATTTTATTTTGTTATTTTAATAGTCGTTGCTAATGTCGATCCAGTTATTACCATTAATGGTTGTACCGCAGTATCATCTATATAATGGAAAACATAACTTATAATATAATGATAAACATTTGTATGTGTATAATCTTGTATTTCATATTTCTTTACTAAATAACCACCTTGTGGTGGTTTATATAAAGCCAAAGTTTTTATTATAATATCTCTTAATTCAAATACACTCAAATGAGAATCCATGGTGCCATCTGCGGCATCTAGTTCTTCTGATACAATATGAATATTTACATTGATATCATACCCTTGATATTTTTTTAATAGTTGATGCATGTCAACAGTTTCTAATTCTATAAAACAACTTGGATTATGTATAGCATAAGCATTGCCTTCTTTCATTTTATCTAACTGATTATTCCAGGGATTTATGAAATTAAAATTATTAGTTTCTGCTATTTTATTCTTCAAATCTGTAAATAATTCGCCCATATTTATTTTATTTCGAATAATTTTGTTAACTTATTATCAATATATCTTATTACTTTATTATCCAATTTGTTTGTTTGTCCCATAAATTGGCGTTTAGGTAATCTATCAGTTCCTTCATTATGATATAATCCATAATCATTTATAACAACCAATTTATATGTATCTTTACTGGCTTGATTTCCTGTATTAACACTATTTCTTACTGCCGATAATAATGCTCCTGTATCAATAAGTAAAGGATGGTCTTGTGGTTCTTTTGGTGGTTGCCACGGTTTTCCATTAAACGACTCATCATAAAAATTAATTATAGAATCATCTTTAACTATATTAGCAATCTCTTTAGGCAATTGCTTCATTTGTTTCTCTAAAGGAATTCTTACTTGCGAAAAATTAAACTTGTCTGCCATCTTGTACAATATTAGTATCAGTTGCTCCTGTTGGAGCTTGCATTATTGGAATATCTGTATGTTCAGTAAAATATTCATGATCGATTTGTAAACCAGCTTGTGACATTTTAACTGCAATATCTGTGATATAATTAATTTCTTCTTGTTTTTCTTCATCATTAGTAAATTGAAATTTACTTTTGATATTAAACCCTAATGCATTCATTCTAGGAATTAATTCATTATTAATAATATTTTCTATAAACACTGCATCAGCTTGTTTCTTATCACGTAATGCAACTGCAATAGGACTATTCATTCCATCAGTTGCACCAAGTTTACCTGGTGTACTATCTAAAGCATCTGCATGTCCTAAAATTATCTTTGATATTTTCTTTTCTAATCTATCTTCAAATGTTGCATATGCATCGAAACTAGAACTATTAGTTCCTGTTTCTAAGAATTCAATCTCATCTTCTTTATCCATTAATACCCATCCATTAGAACCAAAATTTTCAATTGCTTCTTGTAAGAAATCTCTTTCTTCTTCTGTTGTCTTATCAGTTTTTGCAACTCTAAATGGTTGAGTAAATAATTCTACATAATCAGCATTTAATCCTAATATGTTTCTTAAATAAATTTCTATTAATGCAACAGGATATAATAAGCCATAACCAGTAGGAGATACCCCTGCTGGATTATTTGTTATTACTAATATATTCCAATTATTATATTTAGGTTCTGTAAAATCTACGCCTGCTGGAGTGCTAGGATAATCTAATACCATATTCCAATCAGGCGATACATATTCTCTTCTGGTAATTTGTAAATTTGGGAATTCATTATTAATAATACTTCCTAAATTTATTAATGTATAACCATAGAATAAACTATCTAATGCATATGATATAAACTTTTTAAACCAAGGCTTATTCATTAATTCATATGTATTCTTATCAGCAACTCCACTTGGTTTAACAAATTCGAATTCTCTAAGCATTGTTAAATCTTTTCTTCGCTCTGTGCATGCAATAACTTGGCTATTAAGAATAGTATCTTGATACAATGTTATCATGGAAGTCCGATATGGCAGATATCTATTCTCAGCTTGGATAATAGCATCTCTCCACATTGCAACTGTTTGCTGTGTTCTATTTGTTGATCTTCGATAATTTGTTGGAATAATTATCTTTTTATCTTTTGGTTTTTCTTTATTAAGTGGACTAAATAAATTTCCTAAAAATGTAAACGCCATATAGTGTTGTATTAATATTTATTATTAGGTGTTCCATCATTTCCAAATCGAATCCTAGCACCAGTGGTCGTAATATCTATTTCTGTTAATGCTGGTGTCACATTTCCCTTTGCAGAATCCTTTAACCAACTAATTGTTTGGTCATATCTTTTCTGTCTTAGTTCAGGAATATTGTTTGGTGATATTCTAGAATGCAATAGATATAATGCAACATCGACAACAGCTAATCTTGTTTGCAAATCCCTACTATCACCTGTCTTTGCATATTCAGCATCCATATCATACTTTTGGATCAAATATGATTTAACTGTTGCCATTGCTATTTGTGTGGCCAAATCTAATTGGTTGGTTCCTGAAGAGCCTATTAATTGTTGTAATTGTGCGTCTTGAATTACTAAATAATAATCATTGAGTGTTAAATATGTCATGACTTTCTATTTTATTTAAAAACAATTATTAATTACATTTTGTTTCTTTTTCCTATTCTCGGAATAATTCTCTTACCACCATTTAGAAATACTTGGTATTGCGATTTAAATACTGTCGTTGCAAAATAACGAAGGTTATCAGAGAAGTGACCAAATTCTTGGTATCTCGCTCCGCTAACCTTGTTTGTGATAACCTTCTTATCAGCCTTACCTTCTTGGTCTTCTTTTGTATTTAAATAATCGTATATCGATTTCTTGCAATTGTCAGAATCTATTACTATATTTATATCCTCATAATCACCATTGAATATGCTATCAACAAATATCTTACTCATAATAACTGAAGGATTTATACTATTTAATTTTAATTGTGGTCTAAACCTTTCTAAGTATTCTAAGATCAAAGTAAAGAAATTAGTACCTTTTTCTAATTTTGCATCTTGCTTTTTACTAGTGGCATCACCCATTACAAATGCACCTGCCTGATGACCATCATATCTTTTTACTATCTCAAAGCATGTAGCTTTTAATGTATTGTCAGGGCTATCTAATGCTATCTCATCGATCTGTCTTGCAATACCATTATCTAATTGCCATATTGCACAAGCTAAATATGGCAGTGAATTCTCATCGAAACAAAAATATAATGGGAGCTCTGGATTATATACTAATGGTCTTGTATGTTTTTCTGTACGAATATTTTTGAAGAACTCATTTCCTGTTCTAAGACTTCCCCAATTCCCTAATGCATATATTTGATAGTAAACATAATCCCTAGTTTTATCTTTCTCGAAATCGGCAATAGTATGTTTATCATAAAATAGAGGACCCACAATATATTTGTTATCTAAATAGGTTGTTCTATATATAACCGTGTCACCGATTTTATTAACCCATTTTTGTTGAACAGTTGTTGGTACTTCAATTAGTTCATCTTTATCAAATAGCTCTAATTTGATCCAATGCAATTCTGATATTGGATTAAACATCATAATAATTTGCTGGCCTTCTTTACCTCTGACACGTTTTCTGATTTGTTTTAAATCATCATAGTCGAATTGACTTAACTCTTCCATTACAATCTTTTTAAAGCCTGCTAGACCTTTAATTTTCTCTGAGTCATCCAAACCCTTAAACACAACATAATTGCCCGTTAGAGTGCATTTAATGAAGTTCTGTTGGAATAAAAAGAATTCTTCCAATTCAAATGTGGAAACAACATTCTTAAAATCATTGTAGATCGAATCTTTAATGTCAGTACCAAATTTTCTAAATATTAAACAATTTTCATCTTCTTTCGATAATAAATTTATTACAATTGCTTGGACTAAACTATATGATTTACCAGCACCACTTCCACCGTATGCAATAATGTATCGCAGGTTGTTGTCGTTTAATGATTCTTGGAAACACCAATATATGGGGTTAAAGAATTCTTCGTCTATTTCTAAATTCATATATCATCACCATCTTTTTTCTTGTATGTTATTTGCACCGTTTTATTTAATACATCAGCTTTCATTTGTATCTTATCAGGTTCGTTAAAGCCCAACATTTTGTTAATAACTTCTAATGCCTTAATTGCATTATTACTAAATTTTTCACTATCTTTGGTATTGTTTTTTATGTCGATCAAATCTTGAATTATTTGTTCTTTAGTTATTAATAACTTTTGGGCTGTTTCTTTTTGTCCTTCTTCGATTGCTTTTTTTATTTCTGGATTTTGCAACATCCTATATGCAACAGCATCTGAATGTTTCCCTGCATATCCTGCCGCAATATATGCTCTTGTTGCATTAAAGTCTATTAAATATTCTTGTACAAAGCGTATTTGTTTTGCGTTCATATTCCCTAATTTTTCCTACATTATATATTTTAAAAACAAAAATGAATTTATTTCAATATATCTTTGGTTATTCCAACACCATTTGTATGATTTTTTATTTTTATCATTATTTTTTTGATGTTGTATTTGATCGAAGTGGTTTTTTTATTTTCGAATATCGCTGTGATGTTTAGCGTATTTGTTTTGTAGAATTTCCATAACCTAATTTCTTCTTGGGTTAGGAATGTTGATAGGAATTCATCGAGTCTTTGGATTTTCCTATCAACTTCATGATAATATTCTTCATTATAAACATCATCATCTAAGATATTGTAGCAAGTTATATCTTCTTCAGTAAAATTCTTTTTTGTTTTATTTAGATGAATACTTTTCATTATTAAAAAAAAATAACCACTATTAATAGTAACGCCTTTATCTAAATATTTTTTCGCTTTGATATATGCTTCTTGGACTATATCTGCCCACATGTGTTCGGGATATAGTTGTTTGGCTGTTTTTATTATAATATCGTTATATTCAGCCAATTCTTCAAATGTAGTTACATTCTTAATTTCCGATATGTTCTTATGCTTTACCAAATTATTCGTTGTTTATCATTTTCTTTAATTTTGAAATCGCACTATAATAAACTCTATTAGCATTTTGGTGAGTGCAATTTATTTCTTCTCCAATTTCTACAAATGTTTTTTCTTCCAATATTCTCATGTATATTATTTGTTTATACTTTGGATTCAGTTTATTAATATTTCTATAAAGTTTACTAACTTTATTAACATGAGCATCATCATCACTATTATCTTCTAAAGTATCTGGGTCAAGAATAATATCGCCTATTGTGAATTCTTCGGATAAAGGTGCATCAATACTAAGGAATACATTTTCTTTAAAATTTGGCCCATATAATATATTGTGTGATGGTCTTATTGTTCTAAGATGCATCGCTAAGAATCTTTTCATGTAACCAAATAAATAGTATGTTAAATATACATGGAAAGAAGTAGTACTGTTAGGATTGTAATTATCAACTGCACGGCAAATGGCAATTCGGCATTCTTGTTGCAAATCTTCGAACAAGTCATCATCGCCTTTTGCATAGCCTTTAGCGATTTTGTATATATATTTTTCATATTGTTTTATGATTTTTTCTTTATCCATGTCAATAAATATAGTCGCATTAAAAAAAGTGTAAATGATTGGATGTTAAAAAATAAAATCGTATCTTTAAAAAAAACTTTATTATGGATACACCAAAAAAACAAACTCAACGTAGAGGGAAAAAACACGGCAAAAAGACTAAAGTAAATCTTGGTGATGCTACATTAGAAGTAGGTTCTATGAATTCTAAGAACAACATTTCGAATTTTATATGTATCGGTATGCGAATCCTTATTGATGATGATTTTAAGCATTCAATTCGATCTATAGAGAATAATTTGCGCAGATATTTATATAAATTGTTTAAAGATAAATATCCTTATATAAAAACACATACATTAATTGTGGATTGTCCTGATTCCTCATTCTATAAAAGACAAGTAGGAAAAAATGCTTATGTGAGTTTTGAAGTTACTACTTATTATGGTTGTGAAATGAATTTTAAAGCAGTTAAAAACGATCTAAATGATATCGGAATGGTTACATATGAAGAAATAAAAAAAGCCCTTTAAAAGGGCTTTATTTTTATTCTGCTAAACTAATTCTACTTTTATCTGTTATAAAACATCTATTTTTTTCATTAATTTCTATGTCATAAATTTTACTCCATGCTTCAGCTGGATAAGCTATGATTACTTTGTTATTATGAGTGAAAGCATCCATTTTTAACTTATTTTCTAAACAATATGCTTTCAATACATGTGGATTATATTCTTCCTTTGTTTGTACACTAACTGCTCCTATCGTTGCATATAATGTTTTATTCCAGTCATGTTCTAAAAATGATATTTGTTCATCACAGAAATCTAACATTTCTTGTTTAGTTCCAAATTCTACCATAAGATGTGGGAAAAAACCTTCAGCAAAATTTCCACAATGTTTCCCTACTGCATCATAACATAGATAAATACGTTCATCATGATTTTCATAATAATTAGCATATCGTTGTTCGTCTCTAGGATTAAAATATATATCTAATTCTAATCTCATAGTTTTAAATATCAATGCAGATAATTCATCTTCATGAGTAGCTAATCTAGAATAAAATTCTTCATGTTCTTCTAGATACTCTTTCATTTCTTGTCTATTTGTTATAGGCACGGCATAATGTGGTCTATGTCTTAATGATATTGTTTGAATTGATGTGCCTTCAAACATATAATCATATCTTATTGAATAATTTCTTGGATTATTCCAATGACTTGCTTTGTTATCAACAGATAAATCGATTATATTATTAAGTCTTTCAGAATAATCACAATAATTTTCAGTGATATCTCTCTTAATCTCTTGCCATTGCTCTACTGAGCCTAATTGTTGTTGTTTTGTTAGTTTCATCTTGTTTTTGTTTTTAGTATTAGTTTATAAAAGATTCGAAATAATATTTATTATATAAAAGATATTCATATTTTTCAATTGATATTTCTTTTATTTTTGCTTCCACAAGTTCTGAGCACATATATTTACCATCGCCTATTATTCCATAATAATGCGGATTAGATGCATAAATAGAACAAACATCTTGTGTTTCGTCTAATTCTCCTATATAATTTTTAAACTCATGTTTTTTCATATCCAACATATTAGCTATATCTTTTATATGATAATAAAGCCCCATGTCATCAATGATTGCAACTCTGATTTTAATACCATCTAGTATCATCTCTCTTTCGTAACCAGTAAATGATTTATTTTCCATATTGTTTATTGTTTTTACAAAGATAATTAAAGTTTTTAATTATCCAAAATTATTTTTCATTTTCTGCTTCTTGTTCCAAAATATCGAACCATCCTCGGTAATAATCTTCCAATTCTTGATCGGTGAAATCCTCTTCTGGCTCATTTTTGGAGTGGCCCAAGGCATAAGCCAAGGACCACGACCATTCATGATTAACGTTTGTGTACATAACGAATATGTTCGTCAATTGTACAACAAGTTTCTTCAGTAACTTCGAGGTCATAAACTCCTTCCCAAGCT
>AP72_2010_repI_A10DRAFT_1000088_pt1 | contig 13954 bp, 10 predicted proteins | sample AmaPasreplicIA10_FD_9194 | JGI IMG/M metagenome (IMG submission 9194) | reverse complement strand
CCCCGCCGGTCCCGGCCTGCCGACAACCGGTGTCTCGGCGGGGGATATTTCCTACTATAACGGCAGCGCCTGGACCAATGTGCGGCCCAAATACAATGTCGGCTTTAGTTTTGTCGGCGGCGTCCTCGGGGCAGGCCAGTTGCTCGGGCTGCATAAGGTTTCAAAGGCGGTGACGTTTCCCGCCAATTTTGGCAGCTATTTGGGGCACGCGAGCCAAGCCGGTGGGACGGCCAATGCGACCGCCTCGACCGTCGTTACCATTGCCCGCGCGCTCGCCGCCAGCCCCAACAGCTTTAGCAATGTCGGGACGATCACCATCGCTGCCGGATCGGTCACGCCAAGCTTTGCGACGAGCGGCGGTGCGGCGCTCAATTTTGCCATCGGTGATGTGTTAAGCCTCACCGGCCCAGCGACCCCCGATGCGACCTTCGCCAATCTCTACGCAACGCTCGTCGGCTGGGAGACCTGACGGATGGCCCTCATCTTTATGGAAGGCTTTGATAAATACGGCCCAGCAAACCTCTACAGTAACGGGGTTGCAAGCCTTCTGGGTGCCGAGTGGACAACGACCAATGTCAACAACACCAACAGCCTCGTCGCTCCACTCAGCAGCACCGGCCAAGCTCTGCAAATCGCCTATAACAACGGCGGGACGGCTCTGTCGAAAACTTTACCCGCAAGCTACGGGCGGTTGATCGGCGGTATCCGCTTTAGCACCACGATAAACGCTAGTAATAATAGCCCCATCGCTCAGTTTGCCGATAGCGGCACGGCGCAATGCTCGATCACTGTCAACAGCAGCACGGGGTTGATCAGCCTGCGTACAGGCAATGTTGCTGGCACAGCCATCGCGACATCGTCCGGTGCTGTTCTCGCCAACAGTACACATTATCTGGAATGGGATATCACTTTCTCCGCGACCGGGGCTTATCAGGTCTGGCTTGACGGTGTCTCGATCTTCAGCGGCACCGGTAACACCAAGACCACGGCGAACAATAGCGCCAACCAGTTCTTTGTGGCAGGGCAAGTCGCTGGGCCGACCGTCATCTATGACGACCTTTATCTCTTTGATAACACGGGCACCACCAATAACACGGCTCTCTTGACCAGCCCGCGCATCGAGACGCAGTTTCCGATCAGCGACGGCGCGGTGCAGTTTGCGATTGGCGCGTCAACGTTGGGGAACAGCGTGTCGCGTGGAAACAACAATTACGCAGGCAACCTCGCCAACGATATGTACTTGCGGCCTTATACGCCGACGCGCAATTGCACACTCAACTCCATTTCATTGCTAGCCACTGTGACAAATGCTTCAGTCAATTTACGCCCCGTGGTCTATGCGGATAATGGCGGCACGCCCAATGGCGGCGCGCTTCTGTCGGCAGGTTCCACCGTTACGGGGATAACCAGTTTAACCATCGTGACGCTGCCGCTGACGACGCCTGTGTCACTGACAGCGGGCACGCAATACTGGCTTGGCTGGATGAATGACATTGCGGTTTCTAACCCTTTTGGCAGCGCCGATGCGCTGGCCCAAGGCCGACGCGCCACTTCGACCTTTGCCTCGGGCGCGCCTGCAACATGCCCGACAATGACAACCGGTCAGCAGACAGCGGTCGTCTGGGGCAACATCACCCTCGCCAGCCCGGTCAATTATTACGAACACAGCCAGCCGCCGCAGGGGCTTCCAAGCTATGTTTTTGACGCCAATGTCGGGCATGAAGACCTCTATAATTTCCCTGCGCTCAGCGTCGCGCCCACGGCGATTTATGCGGTCGCGGTCAAGGGCAACATCGCCAAGAGCGACACCGGGGCGAAGACGGTGAGCCTGCGCACCAAGAGCGGCGCGACCGACAGTGCCGGTTCATTGGCGGGACAGGCACCGGGAACGAGCTTTGGCTGGCTGACATCGCTCTTTCCCACCGATCCCAATACCAGCGCAGCATGGACGGCGGCCAATCTCAACGCCGCGCAGTCCGGTTTTAGGGTTGACAGTTGACCGATATCAACACCAGCGGTCTCGCGCGCGAAGTCTTAGTCGCTTCGGCACCACAGACCAATGTCGCTGGGCTGGCGCGCGAAGTGCTGCTGACGACGCCGACCGCTGCCTATGTCACCGGTATGGTGCGCGAAGTGCTGGCGCAGTTTGTGCCACCGACCGGCGGGCAAACCAGCGTCACCATTAATACGAGCTAGCGCGATGCTGAATTTCCCCGACAGCCCGATAAACGGGCAGACATTCGGTAACTGGCAGTGGGACGGGGCGAAATGGATCGCCATTTCGACAAGCGGCAGTTACGCGCCGATCAATAGTCCTGTCTTTACGGGTGATCCCCAAGCACCGACACCCGCCACCACCGACAATGATAACAGTCTCGCCACGACCGCCTTTGTCAAGGCGCAGGGTTATATCACCGGCAACCAGACGATCACGCTGACCGGGCCGGTTACCGGCAGCGGCGCGACCACGATCGCCACCAGCGTCACAGCGGGCTCGCTGACCAATGTGATGTTGGCGACGATGCCGACGCTGACACTCAAAGGCAATAATACCGGGGCGACAGCGGCCCCGCTCGATCTGACTGTCGCTCAAGTGATGACGATGTTGGGCGCGGCCCCCTTGGCCAGCCCCGCCTTTACGGGGTTGCCGACTGCGCCAACCGTGGCCACTGCCGACAGTTCGACCAGCCTAGCCACGACCGCCTTTGTCAAGGCGCAAGGCTACCTCACCGGCAATCAGACGATCACCATCAGCGGTGACGCCTCGGGCTCGGGGACGACCGCCATCGCCTTGACGCTGGCGGCGAGCGGTGCGACGGCAGGGACGTACAACAACGTCACGGTCAACACCAAGGGGCTGGTGACAGCGGCGAGCAATGTCGCGTACCTGACCGCCAACCAGACGATTACCCACACCGGGGATGTGACCGGGAGCGGCACGACCTCGATCGCCGACACTGTCGTCGGCCTCCAAGGCCGCGCTGTCGCGGCGACCGCGCCGACCACCAACCAAGTCCTCCAGTGGAACGGCACCAACTGGCTCCCGGCGACGATAGCGACGGGGGCAGGCACGATCACCGGGGTTACCGCCGGTACGGGGCTGAGCGGCGGCGGGACGACCGGCACGGTCACGCTCAATCTCGCCAATACTGCCGTCACGTCGGGGACATACCAGGGCCTCACGATCGACGCGCAGGGCCGGATTACGGCGGCGACCAACCAGGGCTACCTCACCGGCAACCAGACGATCATCATCAGCGGCGACGCCAGCGGTTCAGGCACAACCGCGATCACGCTGGCTTTGGCAACCGTCAACAGCAATATCGGCACGTGGAACAACGTCACGGTCAACGCCAAGGGCTTGGTGACGGCAGGCAGCAATGTCGCCTATTTGACCGGCAACCAGACGATCACGCTGACCGGCCCGGTAACCGGCAGCGGCGCGACCAGTATCGCGACGACCATCGGCGCGGGCGTCGTCACCAACGCGATGCACGCCAACATGCCGACGCTGACATTGAAGGGCAACAATACGGCGGGTGCTGCCGCGCCGCTCGATCTGACGGTTGCCCAAGTTCAAACGATGCTGGGCTATATCACCGGCAACCAGACGATCACGCTGAGCGGCGACGCGACCGGCTCGGGGACGACCGCGATCGCGGTCACGCTGGCGACGGTCAACAGCAATGTCGGGACGTTTAATAACCTGACAGTCAACGCCAAGGGCTTGGTCACCGCCGCCAGCAACGTCGCGTACCTGACCGCCAACCAGACGATTACCTTCTCGGGTGACCTCTCGGGCAGCGGCACGACCGCCATCGCCGGGACGGTGACCGGGCTGCAAGGCCGCGCCGTCGCGGTAACCGCGCCGACGACCAATCAAATTCTGCAATGGAATGGCACAGCCTGGACGCCAACGACGCCAGGGGCGGGCGGCACGGTTACCAACATCGCGACCGGGACGGGCCTTACGGGCGGGCCGATCACCACCACGGGCACGATCGCGCTCTCGGTGCCGGTGTCGATCGCCAACGGCGGGACGGGGGCGACGACGGCGGCGGGCGCACCGTGGCTCTTGCTAACCGGCGGGACGGTGACGGGCAACCTGACGCTGACCGGGGCCGCGCCGCAGATCACGCTCAATAACGGCACGTCGAACTGGATCACGTGGCCCACTCTAGGTCTCGGCGCGCCGACATTCACCACCAGCAGCCTCGGCACCCGGCTTATCCTCTACCCAAACATCGGTGCGTCCACCGCTGACTACGCCATCGGCATAATGAGCGGCGCAATGTGGTTTGGCGTCGCGAGTACCGTCAGCAGTTTTGCTTGGTATGGCGGGACGACCCTTGCCATGCAACTTACCGGCGCGGGCAATCTTCAGGTCATTGGGAGCCTCTTGGTTGGTGGCGCAACCAGCGTAACAGGCGCGGCGCTGGCGGCGCTCCGCACGCCGGTCGCGTCACCGACCTATTGGTGGGATTTGGAGACTGCGTCCTTTCAAGACGGGCGCGCGATGGCGGCGGGGGTTGGTGGCGGGATCAGCTTCCAAGGCCTCTATACGACCGGTGGGGCGTGGGCCGATTTTGGCGGGATCGGCGCGCAAAAGGCCAATGCGACCACGGCAGACGGAACCGGCAATCTCTATCTCTGGGCGCGCCAGGGGACGATCTTTCTCTATACCGGCAGCGGCCAGATCAATAGCGGTCTCGCCGCTTATTTCCTTGGTAGCCAAGCCATTGCCTCGGTCGTCTACAGCGGTCTGCGGATTGGCTATTTGAACACGGGCGGGATGACCCGCGCGCAACTCGACGCGGCGTTTGGCACGCTCAACAACAGCGCGTCGATGGGGATCGGCTGGAATTACGCCAATGGCGGCGGGGGCGGCGAGACCGATTTCTTTATCAACCGGGGCGCTGGCAGTGCGAGCGGGCTGAACATCTACGACTTCCCGAACACCTCGGGAAATCCGTTTCAGATGCTCGCCATCAGCGGCACCGGCAACCTCACTATCGGCGGCCAATACCTCTACTTCGTCAACACGACTGGCGCGGCCAACAGTACGGGTGGCCCGTTTATCTACGCCGACAGCAACAACATCGTCTTTCACCAGGGCAGCGGCAACCAAGCCTTTCTCTTCCAAAATTACACTGGATCGAACACCGCGCAGATCACGTCTGACGGTCGGTTTCTCACCACTTCCATCACCGACAGCCTTTCACAGACGACTTACGGAAGCTTTTGTTCCACCCGCTGGCGGTTCAAAGTCAGCAGCGGCGACGAGCAGAGTGCCGGGACCATCGACTATCGTGGCTTTGATCCCAACGCGCTGGGGATTGTCGGGGCCGGGACGACCAGCACCAACCGCAAGGTTACCATTTGGGACACTTTAGCGGTCCAAGGTAACATCACCACTGCTGGTAATTACCACACTTTTATTGGCGCAGCCGCCGCTAACGTCAACGGCACAGGTGGTCCCTTTATCTACGCCGATGGCGCTTACATCATCGCGCATCTCGGCACGGGCAATAATGCCTTCAAGGTGCAGAGCAATACCGGCGCGGATGCGGTTTCGCTTAGCGGGAGTGGCAACGTTACTGCTACTAGTTCCATGCAGTCGAACGGAACCGGTGCCGGTTACGGGTTTCAACAGCGCGATAACCTCGGCCTAAACTGGGTTCTCTATGCCAACGCCGCCGTCGCGCGTCTTTATCGCTCAGACGTTGGTGATTGTTGGTGTTTTGGCACCACCACGATCTATCAAGCCAACAATCGACCGACGCTCTACCAAGACGGCAACTATTCTGCGCTGTATGACGGCGGCGGCGTGATGTCGATACAGCTTGGCGCTGGTTCCGGTGGCGATTACACGAACTATCACAAACAAAATCTCCACCAGTTTCAATCGCGCGGCGGCACCGTCTATGGCAACTGGGACAATAATGGCCCCCGGCTCAACACCCACATCGCACCGTGGACCGATAACTATTTCTGGTGCGGCGTCTCGGCCTGGACGCTCTCCTGGGTCAACGTCTGCGGCTACAACTTTGTCAATCCGTCTGACGTAAGCCTCAAGACTGACATCGCTGATCTGCCGTCCTGTCTCGATCTGGTGCAGGCGATAGCCCCCAAGCGGTTTCGTTTCCGCGACATGCCGGATTACGACGCGCATCGGCTGCACTGGGGCTTTGTCGCGCAGGATGTCGCGACGGTCATGGATGCCGCCGGTCATGATTTTAGCGGCGGGCTGCGGCGCATTGGCGAACCGGGACCGCCGCGCTGGACAAAAACAAACACGGCTGAGCCGGAACTTGAACCGACATTCGAGACGCATATGAGCCTCTCGCCGCACCAGCTTACGGCGGTGCTGTGGAAAGCGGTGCAGGAACTGGCGGCAGAAGTGGCAGAACTGAAAGCGAGGCTGGCATGACCGACTATAGCAGCATTCCCCAAGTCAACGCGCTCTATAACGAACAGCAGCAGGTGCAGAACGCGATCACCATGATCGACACGGGCGGCACGCTGATCAGCTTTGTCATCGCGCCGCCGCCGCCGGTCGCGGGCGCGCCGCCGCCGACAACGGTGATGATGGCGTCGCAGATCACTTTGGTAAATCCGGCGGCTCCCGAAACGATGACCGCGATCCGCGAGCAGCTTGTCCTGCGCGATGCCGAGATTACCGACCAATTGGTGGAACTCGGTGTCACCGATGGTCCCCCCGCCAAGAAATAGGGCCACGCGCGATGGCTTTGGATTTTCCCAATAGCCCGACAGTCGGTGAAGTCTATACCGGCGGCGGCGGCTCGTGGTCGTGGGATGGTTATCGGTGGAATTCCGCGATCATCGTCGCCAGCGGCCCCTTCTTACCCCTCGCGGGTGGGACACTGAGCGGGCCGGTCATCAGCAATAGCTCGATTATGGTGAACGGCGCGTTTCGGACCAGTGGCCCCGGTGTCAATGTCGGCGGCGACACCTGGGCGCAACTCAATACCGCCTTTGGCACGCTCGGCAACAGCGGGGCAATGGGGATCGGTTGGAACTATAGCAACAGCGGCGGCGAGACAGACTTTTTCCTCAACCGCAACGGCGGCAATGTCGGCGGCCTGAACATCTACGATTTCCCGAATACGTCAGGGGCCGTGACCCTGCTTCTCAGCCTGACTGGTGCGGGCGCGCTCACCATCCCCGGCAGCTTTACGGTGAGCGGCGGTGTCGTCGCGCTCAACAACGCCACGTCGAACTGGATTTTGTGGCCCAACGCGGGCTTAGGGCCGCCCAGCAGCACTGCGCGCTCCCCCGGCACCCGGCTTATTTTCTGGCCGGGAGCCAACAACGATTACGCGCTCGGGATGGAGAGCGGCAATCTGTGGTTTTCGACGCTGGGCGGGTTCACTTGGTACAACGTCACCCCCAGCCAGATTATGAGCCTTGGCACTACCGGCAATCTCACGGTTACTGGTGAATTCGTCTCGACGCTGGGTCCAGGCAATTACGGTGGTTTACGACTGGTTGGTGGTAACTACGGCGCGATGCTGCGCCAGGACGGTGCGACCTTCTACATCCTCCTGACCGCCTCGGGCACGCAGTACGGCGCATGGAATGCGCTGCGGCCCTTTATGATCGACATGGCGAGCGGCGTGGTGACGTTTGGCAATGGGCCGATCTATGTCTCGGGCGCGGGCGATCCCACGATCAGCACCACATTGGGCGGGCTCTCCGCGCGCATCCTGCGGTTTGCCCAGGCCGCCGGGGACGAGGCTTCAGCGGGCAAGATCGACTACGGCAATATCAGCGCCGGGGCGCTGTCGATCGTCGGCAAAGGCCCCTCGATCAACAACCGCAGTGTCATCATCTACGATAACTTGACCGTGCAGAACGTCAATGCCAGCAGCAGTCTCACGACGGGCGGCAGCCTCACCAGCACGTCAGGCCATCTGGTCCTGCATAGTTCGACCAACAATGTCGATTGGCAGTGGTATGTCGATGGCGACATGCTGCGCGCATGGCGCGGCTTTGTGGGCGATCTGTTCCACATCGATAATGGCGGCAACACGTACTGCGTCGGTGAGGCCTTTGCCGAGCACAGTCTCGCGACGCACGGCTATGTCTGGGTCAACGGTGTGCAGTGGTCAAACGCCAGCGGCTACATGTATTGCGGGAGTTCGGTGAAGGTAGGCGATCTTATCTCGCTGGGGAATGTCAATTCGGCAGGGCATATCTACTGCAATAGCCTCGATTTTTCCAATTACGCCGGTTTCTGGTACACGCCCAACGGTGTCTACGCGGCGAGCCAGATCAGAAGCGATAGCGGTGGTGACGCGCTCTATGCCCCCAACGGCGATGTGACGGTGGGCGGTGTCGTCCGCTTTGGCGGGATGTACTGGCAGAATTACGCCGGTTATGCGTGGTGTCCGTGGTCCGTCCATACCGGCGGGAGCTTTCTCGCGGATGGCGGGATCACGACGCAAGGCCGGATGACCTGCAACGCCGATTTTATCCTCTGTCAGAACCACAACTGCGGCAATGATTGCGCCGCCAATGGTGTCTTTCGCCGCTCGTCGCTGGCCTTTGGCGGGACGCGCGGCGCGCGCATCGAGATGTGGGGCGGCTATTCGGACTATGCGATGTTCGCCTTGGAGAGCGGCGGCCCCAATGGCGGCCAGTTGGACTTTCAAGACGGCAGCACGGTTTGGTATATCTACGCCACGGGCGTCTCCGATGCGCGGCTCAAGACCAATATCCGCGACACTAAAATCGACGCCTTAGCGGCGATCCTGGCGACACCGGTTCGCGCCTTTGAATGGAACGAATTAGGGCAGCAACAGATGCCCGGTGTCATCGATCGCCCGATCGGCCTTGTCGCGCAGGAACTCGAGGCGACCATGCCGGATACGGTGTTTAAGCTGGGCAACGGCAAAGAGTTTAACCGGCTGGAAGACACCAAGACCATTAGTACGGAACAGATTGTGCCGTATCTCTTCCGCGCGATCCAGCAGATGGCGGGGCGCATCGAAGCGCTCGAAGCCGAGCTAGGGAAACGTCACTGAAGTCTCTTTTTATGCCGTTGGTATTGAGCGGCTTCGTGACGGATGATGCGGCCTTCCCCCGCGAGGACAGGCGATGACGCAATATTCCGATCTGCCGCAGATCACTGCGCTCTACCAGCAGCGTGAGTTTGTGACACAGATCACTACGATGCTCGATCGGGGCGGGCTTATCTCGGCCTTTACTGTGTCGCCCAAAATACCCGAACCCGGTGAATTGCCGCCCGCCGAATTTCCCATCCAGGTCAGCGTGCCGCCGGAAAGCGTCACCCCGACACTGATCAACGATATCCGCCAATGGTGCGCCCAGCGGCAGACGGATATCGACATGCAACTAGCCGATCTGGGCGTTACCAGAGGAGACAATCGATGACGGATATGCCGGTCCAACAGCCGATGATGGGGCAGCAGCCGGTGAGCCCCAACCAGCCCTTTCAGATCACGCTGGAAGCGCAGCAGTGGAATGGCGTCATGGGGCAACTGGTCAAAGGCCCCTATGAAATCGTCGCCCCGCTGATCCAGTTGATCGCCCAGCAATTGCAGCAACAGGCCCCCGGCGCGGTCGCCACCAATGGCAGCGGGATGCCGCTGCCGCCCGATCCGCCGCTGAACTGATGCGCTACCGTAAACTCGACGCCGAAGGCGATATGCAGTTTGGCCATGGGGCGGGTGACTTCTGGCACAACCAGCCGGAAGGCGTCGGGCAATCGGTGATGACGCGGCTCCTGCTCTTTAGCGGCGAATGGTTTTTGGACACCAGCGAAGGGACGCCGTGGGGCGGCTTTCCCTTGAATGACCTCGTGGTTCAGCAGGGCCGCATCCTCGGTGTCCACACGCAATTGTCGCGCGACGCGGCGATCCGCGAGCGCGTCCTTACCACCGAAGGCGTCGTCCAGATCAATGACTATGACAGCGTGCTCGATCCCAATAGCCGGGGCTTTACCGTCCAGGCGACGATCGACACGATCTATGGCCGCCAGTTCCAACTGAATATCTCGCAGGCGGGGCAGCAGCGACCGCAAATCCACGTCGTGCCGCACCGGGCGACGGGGATGGCGCAGTTCCAGATGCCGCCGTCGCCGCTCCTCCAGCGATTACCCGCGAGGCGCTGATGGCTTTCCCGGTGACGATTGTCGATGCGAGCGGTGTCTATGTCCCGCTCTTTACCGATGTCCTCGCCTATTTGCAGGACCAGTACCGCGCGATCTACGGCAGCGACATCGATATCGATCCGGATACGCAGGACGGTCAGTGGATCGCCATCATCGCCAGCGCGATCAACGACACCAATATGACGGCGGCGGCGGTCTACCAAGCCTATAGCCCTACATACGCGCAGGGCGTGGGCTTATCGTCGGTGGTCAAGATCAACGGCATCCGGCGGCTGCGCGCCTCGACATCAACCGCCTTGGTCAGGCTTGTCGGGCAGGCCGGGACGACGATCGCGCAGGGCTATATCGGGGATAATCTCAATCTCGGGACGCAGTGGTATTTGCCGCCGGGGATCGTCATCCCGCCGGAAGGCGAAATCATCGTCACCGCCACCTGTACGATCCTGGGCGCGGTCACCGCCGATATCGGCACACTGACCATTATCCTCACACCGCAACCGGGCTGGCAGACCGTCAGCAATGACGCCCCGGCGACGGTGGGAGCGCCGATCGAGACCGATGCGCAACTGCGCCGCCGTCAGACGCAATCGGTCGCCAATCCGTCGCAGACGGTGGTCTTGGGTATCCAGGGGGCGATCGAGAATTTGCAGGGCGTGCAGCGCGCCATTGTCTATGAGAACCCGACGAGCGCGCCTGATGCCAACGGTATCCCGGCCTATTCGATGGCGGCGGTGGTCGAGGGCGGTGACAGCCAGCAGATCGCAACGGCGATCGCCAACCGCAAGACACCGGGCTCACCGACTTTTGGCACCACATCCCTCATCATCTACGATCCGCGCGGCATCCCGGCCAAGATCAATTATTTTATCCTGACCCTGGTGCCGATCACGATCACCATCACGGTGAAGGCGCTCGCCGGTTTTACCCAGGCGATCGAGCAAGCGATGGTCCAGCAGATCATCGATTATATCGTGACGCTGCCGATCGGCTACGACAGCTATTACACCAAATTGATCGCGGCGACCGAATTACCCGAACCGGATGGGCTCACTTACGACGTGACCAGTGTCTTGCAGTCACGCAGCGGCGCGCCCGCCGCCACCGATGTTGCCATCTCCTATATCGAGGCGGCGACGACCGACGCGGCGCACATCACCGTCACCGTCCAATAGGAGGGGATTTTATGTCTGGCCTCACCACCTACACCGCTGGCGGTGTCCTCGGGCACATCACCGGCAAGACCGCGATCTTCCCCTTGCGGGCGGCCTATATCGCGCTCTTCTCCGCTGCCGGGGCGGATGACGGCACCGGTTTTACCGAACTCTCCGGTGGCGGCTATGCCCGCGTCGCGACCGCGCCCGCCGACTGGTCCACGCCATCCAGTGCCGCGCCCAGTGTCATCACCAATAATAATCCCATCGTCTTCCCCAATTCGACCGCCGTCTGGGGGACGATCATCGCCTTTGGCCTCTATGACGCGGCGACCGCCGGGAATTTGCTGGCGTGGGATTACTTTGGCAATTTCCCGTGGCTCCCGGCGACCGCCAGCGCCGCCTCGCCCGGTGTCATCACCGCACCGCGCCACAGTTATCTCAATGGCGACACGGTCATGTGGTCAAACGAATACGGTGGCACCCCACCGACCTTTCTCGCCGGTTCGTTTACCGGGCCGCTCCTTGTCGCGAATTCGCTGACCGACACCTTTACCACCACCAATGGCGGGATCGTCGTCAACACCGCGACCAGCGGCGACGGGATGGTGCGCAAAGTGGCCTCGCAGCAGATCATCGCCAATGTCCAGGCGACATTCCCCGCCAACGCGCTGAATATCTCGCTTGCGTAAATGGCCGCGCCGCCCGATGTCGCGCCCCGAGATGACCCCGTTGTCGTAGAACTCTCGGGTAATATCACCGCGTCCAGTCGGGGTGGCGGGACGCTGATTTTCTATCCGCCGCTGACCGGGACGATCTTTGCCAAGACGTTCCTCCAGGCCCGTTGGCAGCGCGCCTATCTGACCGGGCGGATCACCGCGCAGACGCGGCTGCGGTTTTATACCAACCGGGCCTATCTTGCGGGCCGGATCACTGCCCAGGCAAAGCCCTTTGCGCCACCGCTGATCCATGGCCCGCCACAATACGGGCGGATCACCGGTCAGGCACGGTTGCGCCTCGCCCCGCCGCAATTCCATACCAGTCTGCAAGGACGGATCACCGGGCGGTCGCAGTTAGGGCTCCTGCCCTATACCCCACAGCCGCCTTTTGCCGTCTCCCTCACGGGCCGGATCGCCGCGCAGACGCAACTGCGCGTCCGCGTCCGCACCACCCCCGATTTTGCCTCTCTCTCGGGCCGGATCACCGGTCAGGCGCAGACGCGGCTGGCCAGCGGCAGCTATACGGCAGGGCTGGCGGGGCGCATCACCGCCGCGACACTGATCCATTCGCTCCGGGTGATGCCGTGGTATCCGGTGCTTTTGGGCACCATCGGCGGGCAGACCAAGCTCATCTTTGGTCCCCTGGAAATCCAAGAGCCACTGCCGCCTTATCCCGAACCCTTCCCGACCTTTTCGACGCTCGATTATCTCAACCGCGTCACCAGCGAGCACAACCAGCGTCCGCGCTACATGGCCACGGTGGCGATGAGCGTCGATGGGATGATCACCGACCAGCAATTGATGGCCGACTATCCCGGTCTCTTTGATCTGGATTATTCGGTGGGGCAGCAGGAGGATTTTACCGGGCAGTGGATCGGCAAGAGCCGCTGGATCGAACTCCCCGCCCCCTATTTCTCCTGGGATGAAGAGGGGCTGGGCTGGAACCAAGCCAATTGGAAAGGCCCGCTCGACGCGGATAACGCGATGCAGCGGCTCGATGATTACCACTACCGGCTCTTACTCTACGCGACGGTAATCGCCAACCACTGGAATGGCTCGATCCCGCAGGCCTACGCGGCGTGGGACACGCTCTTCAAATACACCGGTTTGAAAGTGGTCATCCAAGATTACGGCAACATGACGATGATCTATGGGCTGCTCTCGACCGGTGTACCCGATATCACGCTGTTGACGCTCTTTACCACCGGGCAGATGGATTTGCGCCCGGAAGGGATTGCCCTCATCGCTTACGCGCTGCAACCGACACCGGGCAAGCCGTTTTTTGCCTGGGATAGCGTCTCCGACAGTGTCCATGGCTGGGACCAGGGGTATTGGGGCCTCATGCTGCCACCGGGGACAAACTATATCCCCGGTGTCGGGACGATCTGGGATGTGCAACCGCCCCCGGCGGGCCGGGGCGGGCGCGCCGCCGCCGACGAAAATCCAACCTTCTGGGACGACGGGAGGACGGTCTGGGATCAAGCGGGGCCGCCGATCACGACGATCAGCGGCGCGCTCGCGGTAACCGACCCCAGCGATCAATTTGCCGGTATCCTCTCCTTCCCGCTCACCACCAGTTTTGCGGTCACCGAGCCCAGCGATTGGGCGGCGGTGGTGGGGATGGTCTATCAGCCCTTTACGGCGGTGCTCGCGGCGACCGATCCCCTCGATCAAGCCCTTTTCTTGGGGCCGGTCGCGGGGACACTGGCGGCGACCGAGCCCAGCGATCCCGCCGTCTTGGCGGGCTTTATCCCGGCGACGGCGACGCTCGCGGCGAGCGAACCCAGCGACCAAGCGATCTTGGTGGCTTCCGCGACCAATCCGGCGACGGGGCCGCTGGTCGCCACCGATCCGAGCGACCAAGCCGCCGTGGCGGGCGCAGCGACCAATCCGGTGACGGCGACATTCGCCGCGACCGAGCCCAGCGA
>AP72_2010_repI_A10DRAFT_1000087_pt1 | contig 14004 bp, 8 predicted proteins | sample AmaPasreplicIA10_FD_9194 | JGI IMG/M metagenome (IMG submission 9194) | reverse complement strand
GACCTTTCCTTTCTGCATCTTGTGATCATATGCCCCGCTTACGCGACTGATAGACATGTAAGTCAAACAGTAAAGCAAGATTAAGCCATTAAACTTTTAAAGTATAAATAAACATTACATTAATAAAGGTAGATTTTAATACAATATTAACATAAATATAAAATAAAAATAATTATTATTTTTACATTAAAACTACATCTATTTACCATATAGTTAAAATCTTACTTAAATTTTAAAATAAAGTATTTAATACAATAATAATTGAATAATTATTAATAAATAATTAATAACAAATTAAATATAATAAAATATGTCTATAAATAAACATATTTAACAAATGCAAATTATAATTTACAAATTTACATTATGAACTTTGGATATACCCAGGTACTTTTTATGGGATCTGTGCCCCGCATAAACTGTCTTCTAATCATTAAAAAATATAATAGAACAAATAAAGGTGTTTCAATTATATCATAAACAATTACCTTATACTCTGAAAATTATCTTATCATATTTATAATTAGTAACAGTAAAGCTGCATAGGGTCTGGTGAGATAGGTCGTCTTATTACTAAGATTTCCCCCTCTAAGAACCGTACGTGCAACTTTCATCGCATACGGCTCAAGCATTAAATTATACGTAACAATTATTCCAAAAATTTTTTGAGAAAATACCAATAAAACTTTATTTAAATGCAAAATTTTTTATATAAAACAAAATATAATTAATTTATAAATTAATCACTCATCTTTTCCAAATAAAATTGAAGTTCACTTTTTTTAGTTTCCAAAAAATTTTCAAACTTTAGCTTCATAATAATTAGATGGTTTAAGTTTATGTATAATATAATCTTATAAATATTTAAATTATCCAATTGAAGTTTACTTTTTAATCTACGAATTTACATCTGATTTAAAAACATCAATATAAAATATTTTAAAATTATTTTTTTTATTAAAAAGATTCATTATATGTATATAAATTTAATTATTAAAATTATTATTTTAATATTATTTATTTGTCTATATATTCATTAAATTTAACTAAATTTAATTTATTATTATATTTAATTAAATTAAATTGATTATAATTATTAGAAATAATTAGATTATTATAACATTCTACTACATTTGGTTCTACAATTAATTTAAATCTGTGCTTGTTCATACCTTTTATAATATTTTGCATTTTTAATAATCCCTTTTTAGTATTATACACCTTATTGTGCTTCAATTCTATTAATCTTTTTCAATCTTGAAAATCTAACTGTTTATTAGTAAGCATAGGATATTTATCTATAAACTTAATAACAGAATAATATTGATCTAAAACATATTTATTAACATAACGAGAAAACTTACTACCATTTTTATAATAAATATCATACTTTAGTTCTAAAGAACCACTACCAAAAAAATCTTTAATACGTTCTAAAACTTTACCTTCACAATTAATTTGAACTATTTCAAAAATTGGTATAAAACTCTTTTTTTTTTTATTTATACTAAATTTAAATAAACCAGATCCATCTATAAAAGCTTGTACTCATTCATTATTCAAATTTTCAGTAATTTTCAAACAATTATGATAATGTAATCTTTGATCAAAAGGTCTTTTATTATTCATATTATTTTTAATAAAAAAAATTTTCTCCATATTATTATTAATTAAATGTAAATTATATTCATACATTAATAAAACCTTTTTAAAATCCAAAAAATCTAAATTTTTAGATGTTACTAATGGATATTTATCAAAATGTGGAATAATAATATTATAAAGATCTTCTTTTTTTGAAACAACAAATTTATAAGTATTATATCTTCTATTATCCAAAATAACTTTTCCACATTTAAAATATCTTTGTAAATCAAAAAGTATACCTACAGAATGACCTTTTTGAGTAACTATAAAAGTACAAGAACATTTTTTTGATTTATGTAAAATTATTGAAAATTTCCCTTCAGCATCAGCAATACCCGTAACTCATCATGGAGAAAGTAAAGCTCCACCCTTAACAAAATCTCTAGATGTAAGTATTTCATTTATTGTTTTAATAGTACATATTTTTTTCATTTATTTATTATTATATAATTAATATAATATACGTATAAAATAACACCTGTTCCAAGTTAGCATTCTTTCAAATTAGTTAAAAACCTATTCTTATTATTACAATAAGACATTTGCTTTTTAGAACATCCTTTACCCACTATTGCATATTCATTATTACTAATGAACTTCCACTTATATTTTATATTATAAATGGACAATATTGGGCTTACCTAGTTTACATTATAACACCTTAATAATTACCTTAGGATTTCACTATACGTAAGTTGACATTAGGTCCATTAAAAAAAGATCGAGAACTCTTTTTTACAATCAACTTGAAAAAAAATTAATTTAATTTTCTAGTTAATACGCTTCAAACATGAATTCATTATATTATCCTTAGTAATCTAGCTCACCAACCTTTATAGGCTGGATAATTATATCTAACTATTTACATTCAGTGGGCTTCATACGAAAAAATTACTTTAAACGCATGCCACTTGAGCTCAAATAATGGACTATTTGGTGGACTTTCACCACATTGTTATAAGCACTTTACTAGTCGCACTCTCGTCTAACTAGAGGTAAGCAGTATCTGCCAATTCTGATTAACTTAAGGTAATTTATTTACCAAAGAGTTCTATACCATTGTGCTATGGTTATCTTTAATAAAGATAATCTTTCCTCCCTACGATTTTTAAATCGTTACAGAATTCGATTGTACATTTGGACAAACATTTCAGTTATACCCAGGTGAACCAATCTGTAGCGACATTTACAACTGCCGACGGTCTTTAACTAAGATATTATTAACCGTTTTCACCAAATTTTTCTATAGTAAAAAAATTATTCGATTGTAATCTTTACCTAATTAATATTTAACTAATCTTATTTATTATACTAAAAAAAATACTTTTTTTAATATTGTTTATTATTTTCATAATTAATTTTTATTTTTTTTATTTAAAATTTTGTTATTATAATTAATTTTATAAAAAATTTATATTTTACTGTTACCTAATCTATAATGAATATTTTCAAAAGATGTATGATAATCAGATAACTCTCAACTTTTAAATATAGTATGTTTGTTAATATGATATGCATTATATTTTAATATACCATCTCTAAAATCTTTATCTAAAAGGGATAAAAAAGAATCGCTAGAATCAACTTGATCTCTTCATTTACCACTACCTTTAGTAATTACAATTTCCTTATTTTTTTGCAAAATATTTTTAAATTTTGTAAGATCTCTAACGAAAAAAACACATCTATTTAATAAATTCATATTTTCTTCCTTAGAAAAATGATTTTCATCAACAACAGATAGACTTTTATCAACAAGTTTACTATTTAAATCATGTGCAAATTTAAAATTATCACAATTAAAAAGTAAATTTAAATACGTATTCATAGCATATATATTTTTTATATACACAAATTTACTTAATACATTAATAACATTTAATGATGGTGATTTATAATAACTTTTATAATCAAAAGTACTACAATATTCATTACAATCTATAGGATTATCAATAATATGTTTCATTATACCATATTTTACAGAACATAAACTTTCATCTATAAAAGTAAAATAATCACTACGACATTCACTATAAGCTAAACTTTTAGTAAAATCTTTTCTTAAAATTAAAAAAAATAACAATACATCAATAAAATAATAAGGATAGAATATTCATTTATATACAAATATGTTATCAAATCGTTTAAAACGTCTGAATACAACCATATAAACACCAGGTTTATCTAAATCAACTGGTTTAAAAGACTTAATGTAATCCTGAGGCAAGTATCCTGATATTAAAATATCATGTAATTCTTCATTGATTATATAATGATCTTTACAAATATTTTCTCAATTAGCATCGAATTTTTCATTTTTTATCATCATCATATTTAAATTAAAAAGTTTATAATACTAGTTTAAAGCACTAGGTAAGCTTTTAAATACCAACGTGTCAAAACAAAATAAAGCAAAGCAAAGCAAAGCAAAAATTGTTTATTATTTTCTAATAAAACATTGATAATATATAAGCAATAATAATAGATAAACTAAATCCCGTTAATATCTTACGTACATTTTTAGATGTAATTAAACCAATGCTAAAGCCAGTTGCTGAACATATTGCAGCAACTATACTATTCAATTGCTTATAATTAATTTTAAAACAAATAATTTTGCTACTATTTTCAAGAACACTTAAATTATTATCATAATCTCCAATTGATACAATTATATCACTAATTTTATCAACATCTAAAAAACCAATATTAAACATATTAATATTTATGCAATAAAAATATAATATATAAAATATAAACAAAAAGAAAATATACGAAATAAAATTATATTTAATTAAAATTAAATACATTTTTATTATAGGTAAAAAAGAATGGGAATTTAGTATCAAATAATCAACAATAATAGCTAAACAATAAAAACCTAAAAGAAAATATAAAAAATTATTATTAAAATTTATAAACATACATATATTATATAATACATATAATACTAGTTTATTGGAAGAAATTAATAGGTACTAGGTAAACCTATAAAAACTTGCTTTTATATTAAAAAAAATATTTTAATATAAATAAATAAGATTAAACTATAGAGTTGGATTTTCACCAACGCAGCAACATTATATATATAATTATACAATGGCACTTATACACTGCTATTCCAATTTCACTGAGCCAATCATCGAGACAGCTGTTGTATCGTTAAGTCATTCCGTTTCACAACTTTTATCATAGGAATATTTTCCTTTAGATTAGGTTATTGTGACATCTTTAATCTTAAACTACTTTATTTTTCACTTAAGAACCATTTTCATGGCGACTAGAGCGCACCTTACATATTTTATATGAAGAAGCATCCGCTCGTTGCTCTTTTACAAAATTAAATTTTAATTAATTTTATCTTAGATCCGCGATATTCCATTTATTTTTCAATCATCTTTTGACTTATTACCATACATGAGTAATTAATTCATCCACAAATAATCTTTCGATTAAAGCTTGGTATCAAAAGTTTTAGGAAGTTTCCGGAGTTTGCCTCTTTATTGCACAAAAAATCAAATTTCCTAAATTAATTTTTATTACCAAATTTAAAATTTCCTTAAAAATTTAACTTTATTTATTATCCTTAGTATTTATAGATATTTTATATTTGTCTTTAAATAGTTTACCACTTTCAGCAAAAGCTTTAATAGTAGATCCTGTAGTTATATAATCAGGAGCAAAAGATAAAGCTGCTTTTCTAAAAGAAGAATATGTTACCATTTTACCATCTGATATATTAGTAATATTAACCTCTATAGCTTTATCTTTAACAGGAACAGTTTTTTCACTATCCCATTGACAAATAAAACCATTATAAGGTTTTTGAGATTCTATATATCTATATAAAGTTGATTTATTAGAAGGAGCTATATTATTTAAATAATTAATACAATCAGTAACACTATTAAATAATTTAACCTCATTATTATTAACATTTTTAATTAATACTTTTCTGGTTATTTTTTTTACATCTTTCTCTTCTAATCTATCTTTATTTAACATTATATTTATTTCCTCTTCTGTCATATTACTTTCTTTAATACCAACAATAGGTTTATCGGAAAAAATATACTTTCCTAAATATAATGTACCTTTTTTTAAACTATTAGTAAAAATAGTATGATGTATTTTTAACTTAAAAATAAAATCTTCTTGAATATGTGAAGAATATATTAACTTAGAAAAATCTTTTGTATACATATACAAAGGTTTAGACCTTGCACTTGAAAAATTATTAACTACTTTAAGAGTATTAAGATTAAATTTGGAATGTAATAAAAAATATTGTTCCAAACTAACCTCTTGATTAACAATATAATTATCTATTAAAGGTATAACTTCTAAATTAAAAGCATTTATACCTTCTTTTTTTATTAAAGGTATTAATTTACCAGTATCTTGATGTGTATTATTAAAATAACCTATTAATCTACGTGCTAATATAGAAGATGATCCTACATACATACTATCCGAAGAAACATGTGTTCATATATATACACCGGGTACTTGAATTTTACTTCTTACAGTTCCTATATATTCCAAAAATTTATCAGATTTTATTGTATTTGAATCTAAATTTGAAAACTTTATTCTAGGTTTATTAAGTATTTTATCTAACTCATCTTGAGTAATTTTAATACCAGAAAAAGTTAAAACTTTATTAACATCAGTAGCTGTTATATGCTTACCTTCTCTAAGGAATTTATTAGCCAATAAAGATGAAACTCTTAAAGAACCTTTTTTTCCTAATACTAAAGGCCAATTTACTATTGATCTAAAAGACAAATATGTAAAGCTATTTGAAAATTTTTTTTTTAAACATGAGTTTTTCATTTTTTATTAAATTTTAATTTAGATATAATACATATTATAAGCTTGTCAAGCTTTGTAACCAATTATGATAAATTAATTTAATTTTTAATTAAATTTTAGGTAATATAATCGATTTATATTCATGCAAGACCGCATTTAACGGCCAGGGTATTCCGCTACCTTAGGACCCTTATAGATAAGGCCGCCATTAATCGGGGAGTCCATCAAAACCTAATTTAATAAATTAAGAAAATCAGTTACCCTACCGACATCGGGCAGACATCACACTCAATACTTTGATATTACATCTTTGCAGAGTGCTTTGTTTTAATTAAACAGTCGTACAACACTATTTTATGCTTCCTTTTATTAACATGATATTAATATATCACTAATAATGGCCCTCCTTATTCCGAAGTTACGGTAGTTAATTTGCCGAGTTCCTTACGTCCAGAATTTCATCCCATTAATTTTTATTAAATTAATAAATAATTTATTAACGTAATTTATTATTAATAGGATTAGGCTATTGTGGAAACTTTAATTTTTGTTTATTTAATCAATTTAATTAAATTAACAAAAAACCGGCTTTCCCGGCGACTAGAGTATATCTTACAATTAATAATTATTGAAGAACCGTTTACTCGTTGCTCTTTTACAATAATTAATTATTGATTTAGATCCGCGATTACCCATTCCTATTACTAGAATCTTTAATGATATTACTATACCCTCAATCATTAATGAGGCCACTTAATAAGTTTACCTAAAAAGTTTAGTTATTAAAGCTTTAGGGCTTCCCCGGAATTTGGCTCTTTATCACAATTTTAAGTTGCCTAAACTTAATTCATGATTGTTCACTCAAACGCCTTTGTATACTCTACTTGCTTACTTGTGTTAGTATTTAGGTACGGTTAAAAAAAAAATGCTTAATAATTATAATTTGTACTTACTCAATTTATACTTATTTTATCGCATAAATATTAACAGTTTTATTAAAATAATAATATTATTATTATTAATTTTTTCAATATATATGTTTATATTTAATAAAAATGTTGTAGTATTCTATTTATAGAAATTTATAGAATACTTACAATTATTAAGCATTTTTTTAAGAATTAAATAAATAAATTTTAATTTATTTTAATTTTATATAATTTTTTTAAGTAAATATTAAAATATTAAACTTAATAAAAGTTACTAATACTTTTATATAAAAAATTATACTCATTTGTATATAATTTCCAGAACCTTTAACACCTAATAAAGGTTTTGTTAACAAAAAATTCTTTTTATCATCATAATTTTTATTATTAAAAAAATAATAATATATTATATTTATAAACTAGTAAATAAATAAATAACATATAATAATATAATATTATTTATAAAAATATCCTTTTGGTATTATACTTAGATACCGAAATTTAAATAAAATACCATAAGCTTAAGGCGAGGAAGTTTATTCCTTTTTCGTTACTCATGTCAGCATTCTCTCTTGGATTATATTTAATATTTTAAATCTTGAAAAGATAAAATCTAATATTTATCCAATGTTCCGCTATCCCATATATACAATATTTATAAAAGAATATTATATATTTATATATACGTACAAGGTTTCGGTATATTGTTTAGATCCGAAAATTTTCGGTGTAAATATCTATAAAAATTAAAATTTATAAATCAGTGCTCTGTTACGAGATCTTCAAAAAATGGCCGCTTCTAAGCCTATTTCCTGATTGTATTTGATAAAAACATCCTTAATTTCACTCAACAATAATTTTGGAACCTTATAACTCTTGTTCAGGGCTGTTTCCCTTTAGACATACAACCTTATCGCACTATGTCCGATTATTCAATAATTATCTTTGCCATTCCGAGTGCAAATACTCTCCGATAAAATCAATACGATTCCCCGATGTTTACAAAATCTATAAATAGAAATTGTCCGAGATCACAGTTCTGTACCTGCTAAGATATAAATTAAATTACCTACTCACATAGGTTTCGCGGAAACAGATCTACCTCTTTAATCTTAATTAATTAAGATAAAGCCGAGGTCCTTCTTCCTAAATAGTCTATATGACTATCCATTTAAAGATAATGAAGTATTTATTTTTTTGTGACAAAATAAAGTTTATTTAATATTTTTCCAGAAGACAACGCTTTTGCTACAGTTGTTCTACTAACACCAATAGCTTCAGCTGCTTCAGTTAAACTTTTATACTCTGTTTCCACTTGAGTATTTATGTTTTTTACTAAAACTGATACTCCTATTAATGATATAGTAGCTGCAGATATTTTAGCTTTTGTTTCATCTGAAAGTTTAATACCTAAACGTTTTTTTGATATTTTATTTTTATCTTCTTCAGTTAATATTCTACCTGTTGCAGCTAAAGATAAATTTTTTCTAGTTTCTTCACTTACTTTTCGCTCATTTCTATAGAAATTTAAAGTTTTTTCATTATGTTTAAACCCTAAGGATGAACCTGCCTTTTGTAATATATTATATTCTGGTTTTAATTTATCAATAAAATATTGTTCTCTTAATAATATATTATTACTATTACAATATTCAAGAATTTCTAAACTAAAATTTGAATACCCATATTTTATAAGAGCGCTATGTATAGGTGTATTATTTTCCATTAGATGTTTAAGACTATAATATTTATAAAGTCTAGTTGTAAAATTTATTGAACTACCTACATAACTTTTATTATTAATTTTATTAACCCAACGATACACTACAGCCTTATTTCTATTTTCTTTAAGAATTTGATCTTTTTGTGTATCACAGTTATTATAGGTAATTACAGAATTTGTCGATATATTATTATCTGATTTAGATGAAAAGGAACGAAATCCAATTAGTAGAAATATATTAAATATTGTTTTTGTAGCTTTTTAATTTATAAATTAAATATGATTTTCAGTGACTTTATAAATTATTATTTAAACTCTATCTTAAATTTAGGGTGCTAGCCTTTTTAAGACCCGAATACCTTTCTACTTAGTATTTTGCTTGTAGCTACTACGGGTATCTAAATAAATAATTTATTGTTATTATTAAAAATAATTATTATTTTTAAAGTAATAAAGTATGAAAATATTCCAAATATTTTTATAAATAAATACTTCATTATCCTGCATTCTTTCAAATGGGGCTTGACTATATCTTAAGCACATTTAAAAATGCCAACCTACATTTAGTCGATGAACTGCATACCATTATTATATAATAATATAATGGTACTTGGCTGCGGATTTCCCATTACATTTACATGTATCAATTTATTTTTTACCTTACCACGAGTCATTACCTGTGCCACAAATTGTTTTATAACATTTGTTTGGTATAAATTGCTTTAGGGAGTTCCCGTCAATTTGAAGGTTTTTAGCAGAAGGTTCACTTCCACTTACTGGCTTTAATAGTTGCTTAATTTATTATTTACCAGCTATACTAGTCAGTTTTGTCTTTCACTAACTTACCACAATTCATCAGATATCTGTACAACGATACAAATTATCCTTTTTACCTTTACCAAGGTAGAGCTAGGATTTTTCTCCCTAAACAGTAAAATAAATTATTTCAACTGTCCATTTAAGATAATATAGTTTATTTTAATTTTGTTATAATATATGTTTTCTTCAATATTCTTTTATATAAAAGTGCTTGACTAACAGCTCCTTTAGTTACTCCTAAAGCATTAGCTGCTTCACTCATACTTTTATATTCTAATTTTTCTCCTGTTTTAATATTTTTTACTAAAATAGAAATGCTTCTCGCTAAAGTAGCATTTTTTGTTGCCAACTTTTTTTTAGCCAAAATTTCATCACTTAAAATAAAATCTCTCATTTTTTTAAGAGATTCCTCTGAATGTTTATAACCTAATGTTGATCCTGCTTTTTTAACAATATTGTATTCTGGTTTTAATTTATTAAAATAAAATTGTTCTCTTTCTAATAAATTTTCTAAATTACAATATTCTAGAATTTCTAGACTAAAATTTGAAAACCCATATTTTAAAAGTGCTCTTTCTATAAGTCTATTACTTTTTACTAAATAAGATAAACTGTAATATTTATAAAATCTTATACTTAAATTACTCGAACTTCCTATATATGTTTTTCCATTCAGATTATTTATTCAACGATAAATTCCAATCTTTTTACGATTGTTTGTAAGTATATTAACTTTATCAATATCAGCATTGTGATATTTTATTAAAGGTGTTACGTTATTTAGATTATTATTTGTATTTGCATTTGATGTAAAAGATTTTTGTAGAAAGAATATTAATTTTGTAGCTTTTTTTTTATTTTATTTTAACATTAAATAATTATCTTTTCAACTCTATCAATAGATTAGGGTGCTAGCCTTTTATTGACCCGAATACCTTTCTACTTGTACTTTGCCTATGAGCTGTACGGGTATTTACTTAGATAAATATTTTTTATTGTTCAAATTAATTTGAAGGTAATAAAGTTTTAATAATTTATTAAAAATTTATAAACTATATTTCTTGCATCTTTTCAGATGAGGTTTGACTATATTTTAAGCTTGCGCCAATCACCGTTTAGTCGATGAACTCTACACCAAATTTTGGTGTTTAGCTGCGGATTATCCATTAACTTACATTCATCAATCTTTGTTTTACTATTTCGCGAGTAATTACCTGCGCCCCAAATTATATTACTATATTTGGTTAGTCTAGATTGCTTTAGGAATTTTCCGTCAATTTGATGATTTATAGCAAAAGGTTTACTTTTACTCAGGCTTAATTAAGTGCTCATCCTTAATTGTTTACCTGTTCGGACTTTTATAATCCTGATCATGGTAAGATCACTAGCCTTCGGGTCTAAACTTAGAAACTAATTCATTTTTTCATAATTGGTTTATCTAGGCATTAAATATATGGTATTTAATATATAATATTAAATATATTCTATATATATATTCAAATTTATATATATTCAAATTTATTATAAATTTAAAGATACACTATTTACGCTTGCTTCTAAGATTAACTTGCTGCATTACTACCAATACTTTCATATTGGATTAGACTATACATTCAACTTAAAAAAAAAACTTAGGTATACATTTAAATAAATATTTATTCATCAATTATATTTAACTTATAATAAAATTGTTTTAGAAAATAAGGCTTTACTAATTTTATTAGTTTCGCTTTAGATTTACTAAATATATAAATTCTATAACCATTAGTTACTTTATGATAACTACATTCCAAGTTAAATTTATTTTTCAAAATAACAATTAATATTTTGATTTCTTTTAAAGAAAAAGATTCTGTACAAATATACAAACCTTTTTTTGATTTATAACCATCATCCATAATTCAATAAGCTAATCCTTTAACAGTTAGTAATTCTTCTATGTTTGAGGGTAAAATTTTCTTACCTTCTGAATTATAGAATAATTTTCTATATATATTAAAACAAGGCAAACTTAATGTTTGAAATTTTATAGCGTAATAAATTTTATTTTTATTAACTCTTGAATCAAATTTAGACATATTTAAAGGTTTTGTACCACAGTATTCCTTGAATAAAGAATACAAGTGATAAATATACTCTTTATTAATAAAAGATTGTTTAAATTGCAATCTTGTATTACATTTATCATTTGGTTTTTCAGCCGTTAAATCACCTAAAAGAGACCCAATTATTATTTCATGCAAATCATTAGATACAATTAAATTAACTTTTTTAGAAGTTCTATAACCTCTTGAAATATTGAAATAAAAATCAAATTTTTTATTCATAAATTAATTTTTTCTAGTACCAAAAGGATCTTTACTTTCCAATTCTTTAGAAATAGTACTCATAATACTAGATCTTTTTTCACGTATTTCTTCTGTACTTTTTCATAAATCTTTAACTAAAATTTTTTTGTCTTCTTCAGTTAAAAATCCACTTTTCATTAAAGCTTCTAAAGATTTTTTATCTTCTTCTAATAATTTTTCATTATTATCCAATTTTAATAAATCTTTATAAGCCTCTCTACGTTTTCTATATATACTTTCTACACTTTCATTTCCTATCATTTTATTTAATGTATTTCCTAAAAAAGGCATAAATATAGGATCACGACCACTGTTTTCTAAAATTTGATCAGTAGCAGCTCCTAAACCTAATCCTATACCAAGATGAGGTAATTGTTCACAACTACCTTTAATACATCATATAAACTTACTAGCCAAACTGGCCAATCTATCTACAGGTGAATTTTTTACATCTAATTTATCACTTTTTATAGTTTTATACATATATTTTATTCTATGATATGATATATAGATTTGATAGATAAAAAAAACAAGAGTTAAAAAGAAGAAAATATAAATAAAAAAGAAAGGAAAAACAGAACTTTTTTTTGTTAATATTAATATAGTACTAATACCACCTAAAACTCTAAGAATTCTTATTAAAGGATTTTTCTGTAATTTTAATATATTATCTGGTAAATTAGGTGTTTTTCATCCTAATTTAATACCTGTTCATATTCTATATAAATAACTCTTTATTTTCACGTTTTTTTTTAGAAGTATTTAGAATCACATGTTTAATATAATACTATAAAGTATTTATTAAATCTATTTCATTAATGTTTAAAAACATTAATTATTATACATAGTTGTATTTTTATACACTATAAAATCATTATTTTATATAGCTAAAAACCTTGGATTTTTTTTAGAAAGATTATTGTTAGCATTACTCACTTTCATGCCCTAAGAACAGTCTTATTTATTTAAAATGCTTAAATAAGATTTGCTTCAATTCGATATATTTAAATATTATTAAAAATAAACCATCTTTGAAATTCATCCAAAAGGAACTTATTAAAAAAAATTTTTATGTTATCATAAAGATTATTTATTCTTTATTTCCAATTAATTAGATTGGTTCAGGCTTAAAAATTTTTAGTTATATAAAATAGTTAAGGGAGTGCTAAGAACAATTTAATAATTTTTTAGTTATAGAATAATATAATAGTTGTTAAAATATTTTATTTAATTTAATATAATTTAAATATTTAATTAAGAATGTTTACCTTATTTTTTTGGAATATTTAAGTGCTGACGTTTTACTGATTAATACCAGTCTCTTTTTTCAAATCAGTCGTTACAGGGCTAAATAAAAAGGAGTATTTAATACTCTATAATAATTATTCCTACAATTTATTAGCTTCCCACGGTATTTCCTTGTATTTAAATAATATTTAGGATTCCACCGTTAGCATAGTAAATTAAAAAATTTTTCTTTTACTATACCAACTCTTTAGGAGTTATGAGTCAGTTCAATAAAGATTTCACAATCTTTACGGGCAAACACTACCCATTATGCAAAAGGTACGCTCTAAATATTTATTTAAATTTTATTTGAGCTGCTTATAAAACTACTATTTCAAATTTTACCTCTCGGTACTATTCACTATCGCTTATATATCATATTTAGCTTTAGAGGAAGGTTCCCCTTTATTCAAACAGATATTATCCATTTTACTTA
>AP72_2010_repI_A10DRAFT_1000086_pt1 | contig 14020 bp, 20 predicted proteins | sample AmaPasreplicIA10_FD_9194 | JGI IMG/M metagenome (IMG submission 9194) | reverse complement strand
TGGCTCGTCCCACACTTCCGATGGCTCAACCCAGGAGGAACCGTTGGCTGCCGAGACTACCTCCACTCCACCGACATCGAACCCAACGCCACCTTCATCTGTCGAAACAACGCTCCTCTTTTCGCTTTGGCTTTTAAGCTCATTGCAAATGGACGTTCTATTAACCTTGTCGGCACTGAGATCGGGCCCCGAATCGTGGGGACCCTTAAAAAGCTCTCCAAGGATAATCCTAGCCGAGCCGGAGTTTTGGGACTAATCGACGAATGGCTCCAAGCCAAACTCGCCAAGGGGTCTAAGACCGCAGCGGATCAAGCCGAATGCATGCGCATTATCGCCTCGCACGGCTCCGATCTTAATCAATCTGTTGCCTACGCCGAACATCTGTTCAAACAACGAGGGACAATCCAACTGATGACAATCCACAAATCCAAAGGCCTTGAGTTTCCACTCGTCTACCATCTCGATCCGCATATCCTTGGCAGGGGAGGACAGGATGACAATCTTAAATACGTTTGCCAAACGCGGTCGTCAAACGAATACTTTGAGGTCGATAGCGCTACAATCCAGTGGGAAGTGTAGCTCTTGTGGTGGATGCTCAGCCATCATCTCCACGAGACAGAACAAGAATGGCTCAATCGATCGCAGGCGCAGGTGTATTGAGTGCGGCGCACAGTGGTCTACAAGCGAAATGAGGCAGAAATGACCCGCGAAGAAATCTTAGACTATCAAGCTAAAACGAAGGCTTTCTATGAAACCGAACTAGGTAAAGTCTTTCGTAATTATGAAACTGATTTGATTAACTACTGGAGACATGACGGCGACGAACGAATATCCGATCGCCGTTTAAGAGAGCTAGATGATAAGTCCAGAACATCACGTAAGGTCTTCTGGGACATGCTACAAAGCTTGGTGAAGTGAAATGACCATCAGCAAATCCCGTGTCGCCTACCGCGACGTCTACGACAACTTCGACAAGGCTCTAGCGGACCCCAAGGGCATTCGCCTGCCTTTCAACACCTACAACGAGGCCAAGAGCTACCAATTCCGCATGAACACCGCACGAGCACTCGACAGGAAGGAGAACGAGAAAATCTACCCCAAAGGCGATCCAATGCACGGCCAGTCGCAGTATGACACCTTGCAGATTAGGATCGTGGGGCCCATTGAGGACCTTGAGTCGCCAACAGGCCAAACCGCGTTTGTGTATGTCGAACCGAGAGACAAAGGCGTGCCTGAGCCGGAGATGTTGAGTGAGATTGAGGACGAAGAGAATGGCCAAACCATCCAGTGAAGCCTACCGCCCTCTATTTGAACGGGCCCAAGCCGCTGAGAATGGGATTTATGTCAAAACCAACGATCCCAAAGCCCTGCGCCAGGAAATCCTGGCAGCGCGGAGGGAGCTTAAGGTCTTCGACAACGTCATGACCTTCCTACCAGAAGGTCGGCAGGAAGTTTGGTTGATTATGGAAAGCGTGGAGATGCCAGATATTTAAAACGGGGGAAGAAAGTGGGGAGACAAAATCTTAACGTCGTGCGGGCCTACATAAACATTGAGGAGAAGGACAAGGAACTGCTAGAGAAGACCTACGGGTGGGGATGGAGCGCGTCAGTGCGGGATTTGATCCACACCCACTGCAATCGGCTCCGAGATCGAGCGAGATGGAAAGAGGAGGAAGCTAATGGCCAGTGACCAAAATGACATCGACCTTCTAATGAGCCTCGATCCGCTCCAGCTCACAAAGATGGACCTCGATGCCATCATCGCCTACCACCGCAACCAGCGCGCCTTGCGCGAAAGCGGCGCTCGTGGCGCTAAGCCAAAGAAAGACCAAGGCCCAAGTGTTGCGTTGGATTTGGAGAAATTGGGCCTGAAGCCGGCAACACCCAAAATTAATAGGCGTGGCTTATGACAGCCCTCAGCCCGTTCCTTGAAGGCACCTTTATTCAATACGCATGGGACAGCACCTGCCTCGGCCTCCTAAAAACCTGCCCTAGGCTCTACTACTACACCATCATCTGTGGCTGGTCGCCAAAGGACGAATCCATACATCTCCGTTTCGGCATCGAATATCACAAAGCCTTGGAGGAATATGACGATGCAAGATTTGGCGGGCGAGGACATGAAGAGGCCGTTAGAGTTTCTATCCGCAACCTTCTTGTGCGGATTAGCGACTGGAATCCTGACCTTAGCTCTCGTGCTGGTCAGTACAAAAACCCCAGAACCCTTGTGCAGCTCGTCATTGACTACCTCGACAGGTACAAAGACGATCCCGCCAAGACGGTGAAGAGAGAGGATGGCAGTCCGGCGACGGAGGTGAGTTTTAGGTTTGAGTTGGATTGGGGGCCACAGTGCGTTAGCAAAGTAGATGGTGGAACGCGCTACCTCCTCTGTGGCCATCTCGACCGCATTGTCGATTTCAACGACCAAACTCTGGTGATGGACCGCAAGACTACCACCACAACCCCAGGCCCATACTACATGGACCAATGGTCGCCGAACAATCAGATGTCCCTTTACACCATCGCCGGGCAGGTGGTCCTCAACACTGTGATCAAAGGAGTGGTGATCGATGCGGCGCAGGTACTGCTTGAGAAACCGAATAATTATGTCCGCGGGTTTACCTATCGCACCCCTGCGCAATCAGAGGAATGGCTCACTGATCTTAGGTATTGGCTGTGGCAGGCTGAACAGTACGCTACAATTGGTTATTGGCCACAGAATGACACGGCTTGCGGAATGTACGGAGGGTGTCGCTTTAGAGGTGTGTGCTCCAGAGACCCGTCAGTTAGAGAAAGATTTCTGGAGGCCGATTTCGTAAAGCTAGACCCAGAAAGCCGCTGGAACCCCTTGAAAGTAAGGTGAAAATGAAACCATCAATAGAATTGATTCAGAACTGGTTTGGATACGATCCAGAATTAGGTGTGCTAACTAGAAAACTTAAATCTAGAAGCGACCTATCTGATATCGTATATCCAAAAGACAAACGTGTATATCTACTTGGAACTAGATATCCATACACCCATATAATTTGGGTTGTAGTCTATGGCAAATGGCCGGCTTGTCTAATCGATCACAAAGACCATGATCAAATGAATAATCGATTAGATAATCTGCGGGAAGCTACAGAAAGTCAGAACCAACATAACAAACGGATGTTCAATTCGTGCAAAGGAGTTAGCTTCGATAAATCAACCAATAGGGCCAAGCCATTCGTTGCCAGAATTATGTTTGAGCGCAAAAGCATCTTCCTCGGCACGTTCGCCAGTTGGGAAGAAGCCGCACAAGCCTACCGCGAAGCAGCTCTCAAATACCACGGGGAGTTTGCCTGTGTTGAATGACAAACCCTACCGCGCAATCGTCGAACTGCTCAAAGGACGAGTCGTCGCCAAGGATGCCCTTGGGTTTAAAATCGCCATTGGAGGATCGACGACGATCACGGTGACGCCGAGGAATATGGCCCTTCTCGATATCAGGGACGGAGACATTCTCACAATTTACACGGAAGTTTTGTTAGCAAAGCCGAAAGGAGAAGGATAATGTCAGGCAGAGTTGGAGACACCTTCGTAATAGCAGCCGAAGAACCTGCAAAGTGCGAAGATTGTGGCAAGGTTAAAGAACTCCGTCCTTATGGGAAGAATGGCGCCAATGTATGTTTTGAATGCGCAATGAAAGACGAAGAAAATGCTAAGGCTATGTTTATTAAGCACATAAACGGAGATAGCTGATGCCAAGCCTAGCCAACCATCAGTCTAATCAATTCACCAAACTCCTCATCGAAGGAGACTCCGGTTCCGGTAAGACCGGCGCGTTGGCCTCGCTTGTATGTGCCGGCTACAAGCTTCGCATTTTGGACCTCGACAATGGCCTCGACGCCCTCAAAGCCTACGTTGAACGTGAGTGTCCCGCGGCTCTCGCCGAGGTCGAATACCGCACGCTACGAGACGAGTATAAATCTGGCCCCGAGGGCCCTGTCATCTCAGGTTCCCCCAAAGCATTTACTACGGCTGTTAAACTTATTGACCGTTGGAAATACACTTACGAAGGGGGTGAGGTTGACCTTGGTCCACCGAAGGATTGGGGCCCTGAGTGTATTCTCGTGGTCGATTCCCTCACATTTCTTTCGGACGCCGCGTGGGCGTTTAGAGAGCCTCTGGCCGTACGTGGTAAGGACGGCAAGTATGATGCACGAGCCGTGTATAAGGACGCACAAGATGCAATTGAGAGTGTCTTGGCCTTCATCACAGGGGAGAGTTTTCGAACAAACGTTATCGTCATTAGCCATATCAGATATATCGAGCGGGAAGATGGGACTACGAAAGGATACCCAACCTCCATTGGTTCCGCACTTGGCCCGATCATCCCAAGATATTTCAACAGCGTTGCGCTGTGTGAGAACAAGGGAGCGAAACGGTCGATTAGGACAGCGGCAACCGCCCTCATCGACCTAAAGAATCCAAAGCCTTTCGACATGGCCCCGAGCTATCCTATTGAAACGGGGCTCAAAGAGTTCTTCGGAGTGCTAAGGCCGGCTCCGACGAAGTCACTGCAAGTTCCTGCTGAGATGCAGAAACCGCAGGTGATGAAACCAGCGGCCTTGACGTTAAAGAGGAAGGTATAATGCCAGATCGTGAACTTACTTACGGTGAACGAGCCGTTGGGCTTACTTTTAATCCGTCCAACAATGGCGATGTGGAAAAGCTCAAGCAGCTTTACGCTGAGATCATCGATCATATGGATGATTTCCGCAAGGGCTACACCGCTCGTGGCGACAACCCTGAAATGGTGCGGCTCTGTTTCATCGCCATCACTGAGGCCCAAACCGCACAGATGTGGGCGGTCAAAGCGGTGACGTGGCGTGGTTGATGCAACCCTCCGCATCAAGAACCTATCCATCGCACTTGAGACACTATCTCACTTCGTTGGCAAAGGACCCGATATCCTACGCGAAGGCGTCGCGATCTGTCTCAGGAAGGAAATCAAAGCGTACCAAGAGGAGCAAGACGAGAAACAGCAGACAACTAGACCTATTCCACCCGACCTTGAAGACCATCCACCGTTCTAACACAAATCCACAGGTAAACAGCAAAATGGCAAATCAACTCTCAGACATCCTCGACAAACCCGCAACCGAAATCGATCGTCCCAAGCCCCTTCCTTCTGGCCACTACCTCTGGCTCACCGTTGGGCTTCCTCGCTACGACAAGTCCAAGGAGAAGCAAACCCCGTTCTATGAGTTCACGCTCAAGTGTCTCCAGGCCCTCGACGACGTGGATGAGGAGGCCCTTCAGGAATGGTCCACGAAGGCCGATGGCACGGTGAAGAACCTCAACGACTTCACCACCAAGCACACCTTCTATATCACTGAGGATTCGGTGTATCGGTTGCAGGACTTTCTTGAGCATCTGGGTATTGATCGGGAAGGGAAGTCCATCCGCCAGTGCATTGATGAAACGCCGAATTGTCAGGTGGTGGGCTCGATTGTCCACAAGGCCTCGCCTGACGGAACGTCGGTGTATGCCAATATCGGCAAGACCGCACCGGTTGGGGAGGAGGAGTGATGGACACCCAAACTCCAGGCACTGCAGCCTTTGACGGCTACACCGTTCAAGACCTGATCAACATCCACGCTTATCTTGACGGGATGGTGAATCAGGGACGAGACGGATTGACCGCCGCTCGTGATCACGTCGAAAGCGTGCTTGCGCGGATGGTTTTGGATATCGAAGACTAAGCCTATGCTTTGGAGGGGCGCAAATGCCCCTCCAATCTTTTCAAAACGGAGACCGCATGAACACCAATATCAAAAAGCCATTCAACATCAACCGTCTTCTGGAGACAACCTCGTTAGATGAAACGCCACTCAAAACGACACATGACGCCATTGGAACGGGGACTCGCCCATTCGGCGCACCGGGAGGGGATGTCGATCAACAAAATCGCCACAGCGCTGGGTCGCTGTCCGAGGAATATAAGCAGGCTGGTCAAGAGAAAGTCGTATACGACGCCGTTCAACGGCCGAGGCACTACAATGTCCACCCAAGTGGGGTTGAGTGTATCGAAGTTACAAGGTGGATGAACTTCAATCTTGGGAATTGTTTCAAATACATCTGGCGAGCGGATGAGAAGGGGGCCACGATTGAGGACCTTGAAAAGGCTCAGTGGTACCTTGCAGATGAGATTGATCGGCTGAAGAAGCTTAGGGGGAATTGATGAGAGTCACACTCTGCGGATCGACGCGTTTTGAGCCATTCTTTCACGAATGGAATCACAAACTAGCTGTCGCTGGACACACAGTTTATAGCCTTAGCCTATTCGGCCGTGAAGAAAAAGATGTGGGTAAGGAAGGTAACAAGACCGTTACTGAGGCTGAGAAGATTACGCTAGACCTTGTACATCTAGACAAGATTCTCAATTCAGACGCCATAGTTGTGATTAACGTAGGCGATTATGTCGGCTTCTCGACTTCTAGAGAAATCCAATGGGCAAGGATGAAGGGTAAGGCAGTATTCTGGGCCTACACAACTAGCAAATATGCACACGAAGATATGCAAGTGGAAGATTTGCTCTCGTGACCCCCATCCTCATCCTTGGCGAAGCCCAAGGCGCCGAAGAACATCGTATCGGCGCCCCATTCGTCGGCCCCTCTGGCATCGAACTCCTCAACCAACTCAACGACTCCAAGGTCCTCAGCCTAACCGCTGAGGACAAAGATTTAATCCGCAGATATTGGGACACACGAGATGCACACTTACTTGACGCAATTTGGCGACTCCACGGAGATGAAATCCACCGAACCAACGTCCTCAATCTTCATCCTCCCGGAAACCGCCTTGAGGCACTTTGCGGATCACGGGCCGAAGGCATCCGCGGATACCCAGCCCTTGTTAAATCAGGCTATCTGCTCGCAGATTATGCGGGAGAACTTGAGCGGCTTGGGGAGGAAATCCTGGATCACGATCCTAATCTTATCATTGCTCTTGGCAACACTGCTCTATGGGCGCTGTGCGGACGCACAGGCGTGGCGAAACTTCGCGGAACAACTCTCCTATCTACGCACACAGTTGGCGATTATAAAATTCTCCCAACCTATCATCCCGCCGCGGTCTTGCGACAATGGGAACTGCGTCCAACAACCATTATGGATTTGATCAAAGCCAAACGAGAGAGCGAATATGCCGAAATCCGCCGACCGAACTGTTCCATCTGGATCGAGCCAGCCATCACCGATATCATCACCTTTCGCGACTGGTACATTAGAGGCTGCGATCTACTCTCTGTTGATATTGAAACAAGTGGCACCAGAATTACATGCATTGGCTTCGCTCCCAGAGCAGACCTTGCACTCGTTATACCATTTGATGACGCGAGAGCAGCAAAAGGATGCTATTGGCAATCTCCGCAGCTTGAACGACAGTGTTGGGAGATTGTACGTGGAGTTCTTGAGGATGCGACAACGCCAAAGTTATTCCAGAACGGAATCTATGACATCGGATTCCTCGCCAGGAGCTACGGAATCTTAGTCCGTGGAGCCAAGGAGGATACAATGCTTGCGCACCATGCCCGGCAACCGGAGAGTCCGAAGGCGCTGGGGTATCTTGCGAGTATCTACACAGATCATGGGGAATGGAAATCGATGCGGAAGAAACATGAAACGGTGAAACGAGATGAATAAATCACTCAAACTATGGTTAACAATCTTTTGGGGATCAATGATAGCTATTGTCTGGGCGCTCACGGCTGTAGGATTGTTAGTTACAGCTAGTACGATTTGGCAAGCTGGTATGGCTATGTTATTGATATGTTCATTCATAGCTACTGCCACCATTGTAGCAATGAAAATTCTTCGATGAAAATCATCTCCACCAACTCCATCGACCCAAAAACCCTCTCCCCATTCGAATCCGATATGGTCTATAACGGACTCGATTGTTGCGTCACCAGAGAGGTATGGGACCAAATCCGCTTCAGCCCCAACGAACAAACCATGGAGGAAGCGAAGACCTACGAGTTTAGCAAGGCCCTTCAAGGCCCCGTTCTTGAAATGAACGCACGAGGGGTCCTCATCGACAAAGGCCGAGTGGCTGAGGTACTTGAGGAATACTTCGACGCACTCGACCGTCTTGAGCGCCAACTTGAGCGGATTGTGTTCGAGGGTGTGGGGATGCCGGTGTTTAACTGGCGCTCCAATGATCACCTCAAGGAGCTGTTCTACAAACGTCTGCAAATCCCGGAGATTAGGAAACATGGCCGACCTACTGTTGATAGAAATGCACTCGAAAAGATGGAAGCATACACGCTCGCTAAGCCTATCATATCTCATATGTCTGCTATGCGTGAAATTGCTAAGAAAATTGGAGTCCTCAAAACCGATATTGATAGTGACGGACGAATGCGGACTTCCTATAATATCGCAGGAACTGACACCGGAAGATTTAGCTCCTCTTATTCAGAATATGGTACGGGAGGGAACCTTCAAAACATCGAAGAATCCCTCCGATCTGTGTTTATTGCTGATCCCGGATGCAAATTCGCCAAGTTCGACGCAAAGTCCGGCGAATCGTACGTCGTCGGCGCAATAGAATGGAACCTATTCAATGACCCAACCTACCTCGATGCGGTCGACTCTGGAGATGTCCATACTTCAGTTGCTCGAATCTGTTGGCCAGAGCTGCCATGGACAGGTGATTTCCGAGCGGATAAGGATGTTGCGGAATCTCCCTTCTATCGCCATTACACTTACCGTTTCATGTGCAAAAAGCTCGGGCATGGATCGAACTATGGAGGTAAACCTGAGACTCTCAGCACCCAGTCAAAGCTCCCCATTAATATCGTCAGAAGTTTTCAACCTAAGTATTTTGGAGCCTTCCCTGCACACGAGCGATGGCAAGCTTGGGTTCAAGGGCAAATTTGGGCCCGAGGACATCTAATCTCCTTGATGGGCCGCAAGCGTTGGTTCATGGGGAGGCGGAATGATCCGGATGTGATCCGCGCAGCGATTGCCTTCGATCCGCAAGGAAGCTTGGCGGATATTGTAAACACAGGAATGCTTAACACATGGCGCAAACGGCCAGCTATTTTGATGATGCAAGATCATGACGCAACAACTTGGATGTATCCGGAAGAAATGGAAGACGAAGTCGTCCCCAAACTCCAGCAGATGTTGGCCCTGGAAGTTCCGCTAAAGAACGGCAGGTCTTTGCGGATTCCGTATGATTGCCAAGTAGGTTGGAATAGGGGGAAATACGATGCACGGAAAAATCCGAACGGGCTCATCGACTACAAAGGGACGGACAAACGATGCAGGGAAGCGGAAGCTGGAATCTTGGATCGAAAGTTTCATGGAGCAAACAAGCGGGTTGGATAGCCCGGCGATATTTAGGAAGTGGGCGGCCATTAGCACATTGGCCGCTGTTGTGGAACAGAAGGTTTGGTTGACGACAAGTCGGCCGCTGTTTCCGAATATTTACACACTGATCCTTGGGCATCCCGGTGTCGGAAAGACCCGGACAATTAGAGAGGCACGAAGTTATGTTGTGGACTTACCTGATTTTCATCTCGCTCCTGTGTCTCTCAGCTTCGCGTCTTTGGTGGATAGTTTGGTTGAAGCTAAACGACTATTGGTGCGACTCCCTGATCCACCTCTTGAGTATAATAGTATGTATATATGCGCTGACGAACTCGGAACATTTGTGCACAAGTATGACGATGAAATGATCGCCGGCCTCTCTGCCTTCTACGACCCAGACACCTACACTCGCGAACGCCGAGTCAATCGAGGGGAGACGATTAAAATCAAATCCCCACAGATCAACCTTCTCGCGGGATCGACCCCATCCAATCTGCTCAAGTTCATCCCTGAAGGCGCTTGGGACCAAGGGTTCATGTCACGGATGATTATGATCTTCTCAGATGAAAGGATTGTTGGAGATGACTTTGCGCCGCGCGTTTCTAATCACTCTGCTAATCTTGAGCACGATATACGAATCATCAACTCCCTTAGTGGAGACTTCGAAGTCACAGAGAGCTATCGCAAAGCAGTTGGAGACTGGCGAGCCCTTGGTGAAATCCCGGTCCCAAACCATCCTAAGCTCGTCCACTATGTTACGCGTAGACGGGCACACCTTTACAAACTATCAATGCTTGCCGCAATCGACAGAAGCAACGTCCTCCGACTCACCAAAGACGACTTCAACCGAGCAATGGGTTGGCTTCTAGAAGCCGAAGCCGCAATGCCGGAGATATTCAAAGCCGGAGCCTCATCCGCTGATGGTCAGGCCTTGGATGAAATCGTCTTCTTCATCCGCAACGCAGATAGCGGAGCAGGTGTAGCCAAACATCGAATTGTGAACTTCGCCAAAGAACGAATCCCCTTACATTCCGTCCTTCGAGTCATCGACATCCTCGAAGGCAGCGGAAAGATTAAGGGGATTGGGCTTGATCGAAAAACCAACCAGCCAGTGTATAAAGTGATCGACGACGACTAATCCTCCCCAACCGGCCGTTCGGTAATAAATCCTCTTCCGCGGCGCAAGTCGCGGACTTCGCGTTCGAGATTATCAAGGCGATTAGTTTGCACAGCCAAAGTAACCAATGCCTGCGCAAAGCCTCTGATCTGCACTTCCATCTCCTTTATCTCTTCCTTCATATCCTTCACCGCTTGACGCAAAACACCTAACGCAATGAACCCGCCGGCGACAATTGAGCCGACTTCGACTATGGTGCCGAGGCTGATTGAATAATCGATTGCGATTCCCATCTTCCACTCCAAGGAAAGTTGGGGGCCGAAGCCCCCAAGAAGTTAACCGTGCAACGTAGGAGCGTTGGGAAGCCCAGGCGTTACATGCTTGATTAAATCCGCAACGGCCTGGATCATATTCCCTCCATTGCCCTGAGCGAGTGCTTCAAGAGCCTTCTCAATCGCAGGCGCTGCGGCTAGGATAAACGGCTGAGCCACTGCGACTTCAGGGACGAAAATCCCCACCGTGCCAACAATGGTCGGCTCAATCTCCATTACCTTTTCCAAGACCTTTTCGGCCTCAGCTGCGCCAGCTTCAATTGACCCCAAGTCGACATTCATTCCACTCTCCTAAAGAGGACTGTTAAACCACGATACTTCAGCCTCACGCCGAGCGGTTAGCCCAGCGTCGACCTTGCCCCCAGCGTGGTTGTACTGGAGCAAATGAGATTTGGCCTCGTCATAGTTCTTGTTCACAATCTCCGACCCAAGCCCAGCGTGAGACCAGCCAAAGCCTGCGTTGTAGGTTAAGTCGATGAGGGCTTGCTGCACGCCACGAGGGGCATCTCCTGCGATGTGCTTGACCTGATCCGCAGCGTCATTGAGTTCGGTGATCATCCGCGCATAAGCCTCAGGCTCAGTGATGACTTCCGTCTGCGACTTGGCTTTGGTGCCGTAGCCGATGGACCATTGGTGAAAGTCACCATAGGCTTTGGCTGAAAACCCTTCCTCCTTTTTCACAAAGGCAATGAACTTATCATCAATAAGTGGGTCGAGAGTCGGAGCAGCTGGCGGAGTGGACACCTTCTGCTCCGTTCCCCCAACAACCGGTGGTGGATGTGGTGCCACCGGCGGTTGACTCAACGTTCCTGTCAGTGCGGTCTTGGTTGTGTCATGGGCGTTGGACAGGGCCTTCCACATAAGCACCATCCAACCCACTTGGGTTAGGACGTAGACTACAGGCCAAACGTATTCTGTCATTTTTCCACTCTCTCCTTCGGTGTGCCCCGCACAAAGCCCCGATACCAGTCGCCCAAACTGCGTGGATGAGCTTGGCCGTTGTAGAGATCGATGCCGAAACGGAGGCTGTTGTCCACTGTGCGTGGAGCCATACCGGTTGTGTGACCAAAGGCGGTTAGGGTGTCAGAGACGGTTTTGCCCGCACGGCCTTTGGAGAATGCATCGTGGCGGAACGGAGCGGTGAAGCCTCGGGTCATTTCACGTACGGCGGAGTCAAGGATGCCAACGTTGGGATCGTGGCCACTTTCAATTGAGCGCACCACATCACGGACGTAGAGGACAGTGGATGAAAGGCCCATGAATGAGGCGGCTAGGAGATGCTGACCTAGACCTCGACGGTCATCTGTGGTTAGGCCCGTGACTGCTTCCTCAATGGCCGTAGGAATGACCCAATAGGTCATGAAGTTGGTGAAGGCCGATCCACTGGCTTTCATAGCCGAGTTGAACTCGCCTTCCTTCATGAACTTGTAAGCGTCGTTCACATCATGTGCGAACTCGATCCTCCGCTGCATTGTGGTGCCAAAGAAGCCGTAGAGCGAAGTGTAGAACCGACCCATGGCGCCACCGGCACGGACTGCGCTGGGGAGATTAGGCGCAGCTATTGATCCATGGGCTTGTCGAACCATCGAGTCTGCGTAGTCTCTGGCATCGCCAATTGAGAGGCCTTGGTTTTCTCTAGCATCACGAAAGGCAGCCAAGAAGGTTGGCTTGGCCGAGGCCATATCAGATTTGGCCACAGCCCAGGCGCCCTTTTCAAGCACAAACTGACGTGCGTATGGAAGCCCATGCTTCCCCTCCAAGCGTGAGTATTGCCCGGCAATTGTGTCTTCCCAAAACCGTTCGCGCATTGGAAGCTCGTTGGAGAGCTTCATGATGTATTCGTTGTTGGAAAGGTTGATATCCTCCGATCGGCTAAAGAGATCCTTCACGGCGCGCAGGAAATTGACCGGCCCAACTTGCCGCATGGAGTAGGTCCAGGCTGTTGGGCCGTGTTTAAACACCGTGCCTGGATTGAAGCCAACATAAGTCCCGATGATATTTTGGCGCAACGCTTCGGCAACCCGACCGCCCTCGGAGATGGCTTTAGCCGGGGTTGATTCCTGCCCAGCGATATCACGAAGCCAAGGCATTAGGAGATTGGTGGTGTTGTAGTCGGCTCCATAGCGAGCGGTGATGGCATCTTTCAACGCACTGGATTTGAACAGCTTCTGTGTGTTGAGGACAAACTCCCTATATGCCACATCATGGATCATCTGATTGATCCGCGTCATCGTCATCGCGGGGTCCATGGAAATCGGATACGTGGCGTTGGTACGGGATCGTGTGTATCCGTTGGCGGTGGAGATATGCCCGTAGTCTGAGTCGTCATAAGCACCGATCTTGAGCGGGGATTTGCCACTATAGTTAAGATCGGCAATGAGGGGGCTGTACCAACCGTTGAAGGTGCCATGAGCATTGGTGAATGGAGCTAGGGGTATTTTATCAATGGTGACTCCGTTGAGCCGCTCGTAGATTGCGTCGGCTTTGCCGATTAGATTGCCGAAGACTCGATCGCCAAAGCTCTGGATGAACTTCCAATCCTCAGGCCGAGTATTGGCTTCGAGCCATTTCATCAACACATCCGGGTCCTGTCCCCAGCCTTTGGCGAAGGCTTCCCAGTTCGAACGGTTCCCAGCGTGTTGAAGCATGCCCCAAACATTCCGCCGAGTGAAGTTCACGAACGGCCGACCATCAGGGCCAGCAAACGGAGCTTGGACTAGTTTGTTCGGATCGGCAAACTCTCCTATGTCTTTGATCTCCTTGGCGATCTCGTTACCCAAGCGGAACTTCTCCCCAGCCGCTTCGAAAGCGGGGTAGATCACGTACTTGTTAAAGACCGATTGAGGATCACGACGGCCAAGACGGTTGAGGAACGTTTCGATGTTGGTCACCGCAGCGAGCATGGACTTGGGGAAGCCTTTGAGCCGATCAAACTTCCCAGGCGAGGCCTTGAGCGGAAGCTCATCAAAGGTCTTCACGTGATCAATCATCTCATCCACAACGGCTTGGCGATCCGCGGTTTCACCGGCTTTGATGATCTTCTGCTCATCCTTTCCGTTCTTGACTAGAGCGTCTATCGTTCCCTTGAACCCCATGAAATCACGAGTAGTAAGCCCGTCCACAGGGCCAAGTCGACCATCGGCAATAACCCCTGCAATGGGAATGTTGCGATAGCCGAAACTCTCAACGAGCTTATCACCGACAAATTCCTCCAGTGTGGCTTT
>AP72_2010_repI_A10DRAFT_1000085_pt1 | contig 14057 bp, 11 predicted proteins | sample AmaPasreplicIA10_FD_9194 | JGI IMG/M metagenome (IMG submission 9194) | reverse complement strand
GAACTCAGGCCATCCAGTCCCTACGACCAGAGCATCGGAACCCCTCTGCGACAGTACAAGCCGAGTCACAGTTTGGTGCGCGGGGCTTCACCCACGCTTGGACGACCGAAGCCGGCCGTCGCCACATGGTTGTTGTTAGATACGGCCGATGCCTACGTACTCGAAGCCCAGGGCGCGCAAGCGAGCTGAGTCGAGAAGGTTCTTGGTATCGACGATGACGGGCTTTTTCAGAAGATGTTTGATGCGATCGAAATCGAGGGCGCGGAACTCGGGCCAGCCAGTGCCGACAACGAGTGCGTCCGATCCTTCGGCCGCGGCGTAGGCAGAGTCACAATAGCGAACGCTTCCGCTGAGGCGGGTCTTGGCTTCAGGGATCGCAACGGGATCGTATGCGCGGACGCGAGCTCCCTTCGAGACCAGACTCTCGGCAAGACGCAGCGAAGCGGATCCGGCGACTGAGTTGGTATTGGGCTTGAAAGCAAGTCCGAGAATGCCGACGTCTTTGTTCTCGACGGAGTTCAGGGCACTGGTAATCTTTTCGACCAGGCGGTCCGCCAACTCGCAGTTGACTTCGCGAGCTGCGGTCAGGACTTTCAATGACATGCCCTGTTGCTGCGCCAACTGGACCAGAGAATCCATATCGGACTCGGCAAAAACTCCACCCATTCCAGCTCCAGGCTGCAGACAGCGAGGCGCGATTTTCTTGTCGAGACCGAGGGCAAGCGCAAGGTTGACCGCGTCGGCATTCACTCGCTCGCAAAGCGTAGCGACCTCGTTAATGAATGAGATCTTGGTAGCTACAAACGCGGTTGCCGCTTCGCGGACAAGCTCTGCTGTCGCCTGATTGGTGACGATCACAGGAACGCCGCGCATCACAAGCGGGTGGAAAATCTGCTTTAAGACCTGAACCGCCTCGCTTGAGGTGGATCCCAGAATCAGACGGTCGGGCCAGTTGAAGTCTTCGACTGCGCAACCATCGGTGAAGAACATGGGCTGCGACACAATCGTGGCATGGAGCCCGATGTCCTGGATGCTCTTCTCGATAGCGTTAGCGGTTCCGACGGGAACGGGGGTGACGATGGTGAGAATCGGGGGCTTAGGGGCTAGCCGAGTGACGCGGATTGCGATGTCATTCAAATTCTCGGGCTTGTCCTCAGCCAGGAAGATCACGCCGGTTCTGCGGGCAAAAGACTCGATGTCGGTGGAATAAGCCAGCCGACCGGCTCGCACGTTGCGACGGATAATTTCTTTCAGATTCTTCTCGAAAAACGGGATGTTGCCCTGCGCCATCTCCACCATGCGGGAGCGATCTGGATGACAGCAAGAGACAGGAGTACCAAAATCTGCGAGGCAAGCCGAGATTACCGTTCCCAGATAGCCTGAACCGTATACTCCGATCTGCATGTGATATCTCCCGTCAGTAGCCGGAAAGCCGCGTCAGACCTGACGTTTGGCGGGGAGTCCCCGGTGCCTGCCCTACTCTTTATCTACAGGCGAGGGGTGGGGTTTTCAACACACGGGAGTGACATGTACCTCGGGCCATGTACGTACGTCGGGAGTAACCGGGTAACATCTGCAAGGGTTAGCGCGAGACCAAGCGACGACCGAGATGAATAGGCGCGAGGTCGACCCAGCAGTTTGGAGACTCCTCGCGGACGAAGGTGAGTCTTTCCAAAAGGATGCGGCGGCTACAAGAGTAATTCTCCCAGCGGTTACGAGCGATTTCGTAAGCCGCCTGTGCTTGGGGCTCCGAGGCCATTTTTACGATCGTCAGGTGGGGTATGTAAGGCCATTGCTCCTGATACCGCAGTTCAGCCGTGTTCAACCTGCGATGCAGCTCGCTCATATGCGAGGCAGCGTTATCGATTCGAATGAAGACCGTCGGCGTCACGGGGATAAACGTCTCTACGCAACCGAGGGTGACCTCAAATGGGTCTTCTTCTCCGCAGATTCGCTCGATCACTTGAAGAGCAGCGTTCTCGGACCCACAAAGGGGACGAGGTGGAAGGATACTCAGGTGAGCGGAGAGATGAGGAAGTTCCGGATGCAGTTCCCGCCGGAGTCTCTCGACAAATTCCCCTGCCGGATTCCACAGATAAGCCACCAGCGCATAACGCGGGTTCTGCATACTGGAGCAAGATTATATCGCGCAGGCCATGGACCTTGCTGGTTCGGGGTACTATTCCCGGTGACGTTAGTTTTCTGCAGCTTGCCGAGATTCAGATCGAAAAATCGACAGAATTTTCCACCGTGGGCTTTTGGAAGGCCAGCAAATTGGATACTCCCGCCAATGTTCATTCGAAGCTCCGAGCGGGGAGTGGAACAAAATCAGCGGCGTGCTTTAGAATCAATTTTGCCAGTCATGTCGGGGCGTAGCGCAGCCTGGTAGCGCACCTGCCTTGGGCGCAGGGGGTCGTAGGTTCAAATCCTATCGCCCCGACCAATTCACTCAGTGGGTTATGCCCTTTTTCTTCCGTGCCAATACGAATGCGGGGGAGCAAATCGGGGCGATAATTCAGATCGAATGCACCGCGGAGTGTTCTGAGCAGATCTGTTGGAAGACATCATTGTCCATCCGGCTCTCAACCGTGCCTACAAGATAACCGCAAAGAATATCCACGGCGTGTATCTGGGTGAGCTTGTTGCCTAGTTTCTCCATCTGAATCGCCGCCTCTGCATTGCCTTGTGCCCACAGTACATGCACACACTCTCCGAAAATTGATACCCGCGCGTCCTTCCCCTTTGCAGCTTCTCTCGCTGTCACTATAAGATCGCCCAAAAGTTCGAGAAATCGCACTGGGTCAGGCATACCATTGGCCATGAACATTGAGAGTGTATCGGCGGCATCTAACGGCATATATCTGTCCTCCTCGATAGCCGCACGCATGTCCATCCCTTGTGCTTGCAATTCCCGAATGAGGCTCTCGCGGTGTGACTCGGTCGCGACAACGATAGCCGCATTCCCAGCCTTAAGAGCCGCTGCGATGAANCCCCCTACGTGATTCAGGAAATGGCGCTCCTCAGAATAGAATCCGACCTCATGATTCCGAGGGATTTCACGCTTCTGTGCTTGCGCGAATGTCACAAGTTTGTGGGAGTCAGGAGCATTGGTGGCGGGCTGATTCGCCGCACCTTGCAGACCGTGCCCAACCAGGCTGGCACTCACAAACCGCTTGCCTTCGAGAGCCTCGTTTACAGCATGCAGCAGCTCACTTGCTGCATCGGACTTAACTACGTAGCCAGCTGCACCCGTGCTCAAAGCCTCTTCCACGATGTCGATGGATCGGTTTTCACTCACGAACAAAATTCTTGATGCAGCTGAGACTTCTCTGATTCGGCGAGCGGCTTCAATCCCACTGAGTGTCGGCAACCCGATGTCGAGAAGGATCAAGTCGGGTTGCAGCTGTCGGGCTACATGGACCGCTTCCAATCCGTCTGACACTTCGCAGATGACCTGAAATTCCGATCTTTTCTGGATTATCGAGCAATTGAAACGTCGCCACTGCTCGAAATCATCTACTACGAGAACCCGTATCGAAGATTCAGGCAAAGCATCTCCCCCAAAAGATTGCTGGCTGGCAAACTCAAAAGCATCTCACGAAGTAAGAGATCGTTCGTTGCGCGTGGGCAACAACGCATGCTGCTGTGCTGCAGACCAGTGCTCGTACGGTGTTGGAAAAACGAACAAACTGGGACGAGCCGAGCTGCAAGCAATAGACGCCCACATCTCCGCGAGCCCTAATCCTCCCCTTATGACCGGGAGGTAACTGCGCGCGCCAGAGTTTCGTTTCTAAAAAATGGTAGGCGAAGCGGCGATCTGCTCTATTAGCAGTTTTTACGTTCGACTGCGTAGGATTAGAATGGCCCGATTGTGTCAGCGAGCAGCACGATCCGGCTACAACTCTCCCGCGCTTGAGTTTCTCGAGACGGAATTTGAAGATACGATTTGTAGCGTCTGAAGGAGTGGTCTGTGTATTTCGAGGAACGATTGAAGCGGATAGAAAACACTCGTTCTTACTAAACGGACTACAGCGGCCTCAGGATTCTAGAACTGCGGAACTCGGGGAACTCGGTCTGAGTGTGTGGTGTCCTCCGCCTAAATATTCAATGCAGACGTCATTTGCCGCATCCGCTATCGCGGCCTGGCCTGATACGAGGATTGTCATCACCGCCTCATTGAGCTGGGCTTCCGTCAAAGCCCATTCGTCGCCTAGCCGATTGAGGAATCGCACGAGAGCTCCAGCCAGTAACTGGGCCTTGAACTCTGCTTCGTCTTCGCCGTCGAAGTAGTCGAGTAGCAGACTCACTGCCACGGTCAGCATCGGCCATTGCGGAGCTTGGTCACTGGTAATCAGCATCGGCATGCGAAACTGCTCACCCATGACGTGCAAGGTGCAGACGCGGCATCTGTCCCGAGTCAGAATATACGTCTTCATTGCATCATCGTAGGGAGTAGACGGCGGCGCGTGAATAGCACATTCGGTGGGTATCTTGAAACGCACTGGCACTGAGGGGCACTCGCGTGCCATTGGGCAGATTGATCACTGACGGGTGGTCCCTTAGAGAACAAGGGTGTCCTATTCAACAACTTACGAAGACCTCGTTTCTGGTATGAACTGCGTGAGGCGACGTCGGCCCTTAAATTCAAATGTCCGGTGTATTCTGTCGTGCATGCTTGGCGATACCGAAGCTATTCAGCGGGCGAAATTGCAGAACTCCACGACGNTGTTTTTGGTGGGCAACATCGAGCCCACCATGGAATGGTATCGGCAGCTTGGGTTCGATTCCAGGTACTTCCCGCCAGGATTTGCGATTTTGCGAAGAGACGCAGTCGAAATATTTCTTCAGCAGCAACCGGGATATGCCGCGCCTGATGATCCTGGGCGTCTCGATCGTTCCGCATGGAACGTCTACATCATTACTGATGATGTGAAGTCGCTGTATGCCGAGTATTCGTCTCTTCCGGGTGTAACGATTTCACGCCCGATTTGTCCTCAGGAATATGGCATGTTGGAGTTTGATGTGATGGATCTAAACGGTCATAGGCTAGTATTCGCGCAACCGAACTTCGTAGCCGTCTAGTTCGACTCGGTTCCTGTCGCCAGATCAGTTGGCTTTTAGCGGTGCTGATTGGGCACACGAACGCCGCCCTCGATCTTTGGGATGCCAAAGTGTCCACCAAGATGGGAGAGGTCGAGCGGACTGATAGACCCGGTGATTTCCACAAAAGTGACTTCCTTAGACCTAGCAACCAGAATTGCGATCTTGCTAATCACGTCATTTTCCCAACGGATAAAAAGATCCGTCGCACCGGGGAACCCGTCCTTGTCNTGTTTGTTCACGACCTGCATCCAGCCCCCGGTCTGATATCCGTCTTTAACCGCTCGTATTGCGTTCATGTCATAAGTCCATGGCTCTGCAAAACGATATCGGTGCACCGAAACTCCACTAACGCCCGCGATCACTCTTACAAGATCTTCATTGTTTGAGTCGAGCTTGGAGGCCAGGATCAGCATTGAGTGATCCAGGGTGAACTCGGTCTTCGAAGACGCGCCTTGACGCAATGTCTCGATTCCTGAGGGCATCTCGCTAATTGGCTGTTGGGCTGATGCGAGCGGTATGGTCGAAAAGACTAGCAAGGCTACGACAAGGAAGCGTGGAATCGGCATACAGACACCTCAGGAAGAAGGAAGACAAAAGTCCAACTTGCTGGCGATGTTGTAGTCGAAAAAAGTTGAGACGCACAATGCGCTGGAGGTAAAGAACATCTCATTCCGTAAACAATTGGAACTAAAGAAGCTGCGCCCGAAAATCTCGGATGGACTGGGTATTGGAGAGTGATTTTCGCGGCGAAGTCACGTTCGAAGAGCGCCGAGACTCACCGTCAACAGGCCGCGATTCGCCGGTTATTGCGGTTGGCGGGCTTAGCCCCACGCAAAACTAGGGCGCAGAGGCGTTCGACGAAATCAGGCGTCAACTGATCATGCTGGATAAGGAAACGCATGTAAATCGGGCCGTAAAGGGAATCAAGAATGAGGTCGAGATCCGTGTTCTTACTAAGTTCCCCGCGTGCGATTGCCCGGCGTAGAGTCCGATAGGCTTCACGGCGGCGGGGCCACAGAAAACGTTCCCGAAAAGCTTCGATCAAATCCTTGTCACTCTGACCTGCCGCAAGGATGGCAGAAACGATTCTTCCGTGCCGGCTGCGGAATACTTTTACCAACTGACGCATCTGCTGGCTCATATCGGAATACACCGAGCCGGTATCAGGAAACCGCAGTTTGCGAGTCGTACTGCGGGCGAAAGCATCCGCGATTAGCGCGCCCTTGTTCGGCCACCAGCGATAAACCGTAGCTTTTCCAACGGCTGCGTGTTCGGCAACCTCTTCGATTTTGAAGTCGGAAAATCCGTTTCGACCAAGCACTTTCAGGGTGCTGCGCAAGATTGCCTGGCGCGCTTGCTCACTTCGTGGACGGCCGGGTGGACGCTTACCGTTTACGCCGTGCTCTGCAGCCAACAACGTTTGGCGCATGGTGCAAAGGTACCATATAATCCTCGAAAGGTAATTAGAATCCGATACGGTTAGTATCGAATCTAACCCTTCATTAATACGGTGCTTAGGGGCAGCACCGATTCGCGTTGGGAACCTGATTTCTTCGGGTATGGAGCGGGTGGTACCTCATGTGGATTGTTGCGCTAGCCCTGAGACGGCCTTATACGTTTGTGGTGATGGCGCTCGTCATCATCATCTTGTTCGTCGTCACAGTCATCCGCACTCCGGTCGATATTTTTCCTGACATCGATATCCCAGTCGTATCCGTAGTCTGGTTTTATAACGGCATGTCTCCGTCCGACATGGCGAACCGGATCGTTGCAAATTCTGAGCGCGGAATCACGACGACCGTTAATGATATTGAGCACATGGAATCCCAATCCGTGTATGGATTAGGGGTAATTAAAGTCTTTTTCCGGCCGGGGACCAATGTGCAAGGGGCGATCTCGCAAATCACGGCGATCTCGCAGACCTCTGTTCGCAGCATGCCGGCGGGCACCACGCCTCCTCTGATCATTTCGTACAGCGCTTCCACCACTCCGATTATCCAGTTGGGATTGAGCAGTAAGACTCTTCCCGAACAGCAACTCTTCGATCTTGGGCAGAATTTTCTGCGCAACTATCTGGCGACGGTTCCGGGAGCGGCGACGCCGTATCCGTACGGTGGAAAACTTAGAGAAATTCAGGTTGATCTCGACTTAGCAAAGCTGCAGGCATATGGCTTGTCTCCGAACGACATCGTGAATGCGGTGAACGCGCAGAACATTATTCTGCCGACCGGCACCATCAAGCTGGGCTCACTCGAGTACAACGTCGAGATGAATGGAACCCCGCAGACGATCGCGGAATTGAACGATCTGCCGGTAAGAACGATGAATGGTTCCACGCTCTACATGCGCGACGTAGCGCATATTCGCGATGGTTTCGCGCCGCAGACAAATATCGTCCGGCAAAACGGAAATCGCGGTGCGCTGATGTCGATTTACAAGAACGGAAGGGCCTCAACACTGGAGATCGTTAAGGGCATCAAGGGTATCGTGGCGCAGGCCGAGCAATCGCTGCCCCCGGAACTGAAGATCTCGGCTCTTTTCGACCAGTCGTTGTTTGTAAGGGCATCGATTTCGGGTGTAATTCGGGAAGCATTGATCGCAGCCGCGCTGACGGCGTGCATGATCCTGATTTTCCTGGGAGATTGGCGCCCTACCATCGTCATTTCGATATCGATCCCGCTCTCAATCTTCGTATCCATCATTCTTTTGGGAGCGATCGGACAGACCATCAACATCATGACGCTAGGCGGACTAGCCTTGGCGGTTGGCATCCTGGTGGACGATGCGACTGTCGAAATCGAAAACATCGAGCGCAATCTGGCGATGGGGAAGGAGATGCGGCAAGCCATTCTCGATGGCGCGCAGCAAATCGCTGTGCCGGCATTCGTATCGACACTCAGCATTTGCATTGTTTTCGTGCCGATGTTCTTCCTCACCGGAGTGGCGAAGTTCTTGTTTGTACCTTTGGCGGAAGCGGTCAGCTTCGCCATGCTCGCGAGCTATCTGCTGTCCCGGACACTGATTCCAACGCTGGTGATGTACATCATGCGTGGACATGAACACCGGGAAGCGGGCGCCAAGTCGGCTCTGGGTCGCTTCCAGCGTGGCTTTGAGCACAAGTTCGAGGAGTTCCGCCGCGGCTACGAGGCGCTCCTGGAGACAACGCTGCAACATCGGGGCTTGTTCGTGGTGTGCTTCCTGATTTTCTGCGTGTTATCGCTCGGCTTGTTCACATTCCTGGGACAAGACTTCTTCCCACAGGTCGATGCAGGGTTGATACGTCTGCATCTGAGGGCGCGCCCGGGACTTCGCGTCGAAGAAACCGCGCGATTGTGCGATCAGGTGGAAAGTTTTTTGCGGGAGCAGATTCCCTCGGGACAACTGCAGACGATTCTCGACAATATCGGACTGCCGAATTCGGGCATCAATCAGTCCTACAGTTCGAATGGCACCATTGGAACCAGCGATGCCGAAATTTTGATCGCATTGAATCCTGAGAATCATGAGCCTACAGCGGATCTGACCCGGCAACTGCGTGATTCCCTGCCCCGGGAGTTTCCCGGCGTGGAGTTTTTCTTTCAACCCGCGGATATTGTCACTCAGATCCTGAATTTCGGCCTACCGGCTCCGATTGATGTGCAGGTGGTGGGCACCGATATGCAAAGCAATTATTCGATCGCGCAGAAGATTGCGAATCGGATGCGCCATGTTCCTGGCACCGCGGATGTGCACGTGCAACAACTTCTCTCGTTGCCAACACTGCACATGGACATCGAGCGTACGCGGGTCACGCAGGTTGGCCTGACTGCCCGCGAAGTCGCCCAGAGTGCTTTGGTCTCGCTGAGCGGAAGTTTTCAGACAACTCCGAACTTCTGGCTCAACCCGCGCAACGAAGTCACCTATCAAATAGCAGTGCAGTCGCCGCAGTACCGAATGACCTCATTGCAGGATTTGCTCAACATTCCTGTCACGTCTCAGAAGGGCCCACAACTGATGGGCAATCTGGTGCAACTCAGTCCCGCAACCCGTCCAGCGACGGTAAATCACTACAACGTGCAGCCAATCATTGACGTATATGCCAGCACGGAGGATCGCGATCTAGGGGCGGTAGCGGCGGATACGGACAAGATCATCCAGAGTTTTGACGGCCGCCTGCCCCGCGGTACACATATCGTTGTGCGAGGCCAGGTGTCGACAATGCGGTCGTCATTTATAGGACTGGGGCTGGGGCTGGCAGGAGCGATTCTGCTGGTGTATCTCCTGATCGTGATCAACTTCCAGTCCTGGTTGGATCCCTTCATCATCATTGCGGCTTTGCCGGGAGCTTTGGCGGGGATCTGCTGGTTCCTGCTATTGACGCATACGACATTGAATGTGCCGTCGCTCACTGGCGCTGTCATGTGCATGGGCGTTGCAACCGCAAATTCGATTCTTATGGTGAGCTTTGCACGCGAGCAAATGGACGAAGGCGTTCCCGCCCTGCAGGCGGCGGTGGCGGCGGGATATACGCGCATACGTCCCGTCTTGATGACGGCATTGGCAATGATCATAGGTATGGTGCCGATGGCCCTTGGCTTCGGTGAGGGCGGCGAACAGAATGCGCCGCTGGGACGAGCAGTGATCGGTGGATTGCTTTTCGCGACTGTGGCGACGCTGTTCTTTGTGCCCAGTGTTTTCGCCATCTTTCATGGGCGGCTGGAAGCACGACGTGCGCGAAAGCAACAGTGATGAAAGAATTGGAATGATGAAGGCGGAGCGGACATGAAGGTGGAGAACGAGAAGAAACATCCCGAAGCCGAGAAACAGGCAAACGACACTGGCGTTGCTTACGGAGGACATGATGGCGGTGATCGTGCACATCATCGGAGCACGCGCGCTCAGCAGGATGAAGAAATCGCTCACATGCAAGAGCAGTCGAGGCATCAAACCGCGACGATCGAGCCTCCCCCAGAGCTTCCTCCAGCCTCACCACGAAAAGCGCTGGTTATGGTCGGAGTGGCCTTACTTGTCCTGCTTATTGCCGGAGTAGTGACCCTGATTGGGCGAGCAAACCACGAAAGGGCCCTCGCGAAGGAAACGGAGCGGGAAACCGTGCCAACCGTTGCCGTCATACATCCATTGGCAGAGAAACCGGATGAGGAACTTGTGTTGCCTGGGTCGCTGCTGGCATACGAGGAGTCTCCAATCTACGCGCGCACGAGTGGGTACCTGGTTCGCTGGTACAAGGATATCGGCAGCCGAGTTCAGGCCGGCGATTTGCTTGCCGAGATAGATACCCCCGAGATCGATCAGGAACTGAACCAAACCCGGGCGGCACGGCAGCAGATTGTTGCCCAACTCGAACTCGCGAAAATCAGCGCCGAGCGCTGGGAGAACTTGCGGAAAAGCGATTCGGTATCTGCGCAAGAAGCCGACCAGCAAACTAGCGGATACAAGCAGGCGCAGGCGAATCTCGCCGCCGCCGACGCAAACGTGAAGCGACTGGAGCAGCTGGAAGGATTCAAGAAAGTCTACGCGCCCTTCTCCGGTGTGCTTACAAAACGAAATGTAGATCCAGGAGCATTGATCAATGCCGGCGCGGGAGCAGCCGGTCGTGAGCTGTTCGATATTGCCCGTGTCGATCCGATTCGCGTGTACACGAGCGTTCCGCAGGCGTACGCACCGTACATAAAGGTGGGTGCCGGTGCAACCGTTACTCTGCAGGAGTTCCCCGGGCAGAAATTCTCGGCAAAGATTGCACGCACCGCGGAATCGATCGATCCAATTACGCGAACGCTGTTGACCGAAGTTGATGTGCCGAATCGAGACGGCAAGCTACTCCCGGGCTCCTTTGGCGAAGTGCACTTCGCCGTGGGCTCCAATGTCGACAAGGTCACAGTTCCAGTGAATGCCATGCTGTTCCGTGCTGAGGGCGCCCGATTGGCTATTGTGGGTGCCGACAACAAAATTCAGCTGCGGCCGATCAGTATTGGCAAAGACTACGGCGCGACTCTGGAAATTCTGGGCGGGGTTTCGGTTGGCGATAAGGTCGTTATCAATCCGCCGGATTCGCTGGAAGAAGGGCAGCAGGTCAACGTCGCCGAGGGCCCTTCTGGTGAAGGTCAGGATCTTACTGGACAAAATCCGAGCGCCAGCGAAACCCGACAACAAGAGAATCTTCCCGAGCAACGGTCCAACCCGCAGAGCAGCGAAGGATCGAATCAAGCGACGAAGCCACGCAAGGGAAACGGCGGGGGAAAGCAGTGAGGCGAAGTTCGATCCTCTCATCGATTTTGCTCTTGTTTCTCGCTGGCTGCACAGTGGGTCCCCGATATGCCCGGCCGTCAGCGCCGACGCCCGCGCCAGATGCGTGGAAGACGCAACCACCTTGGCAACAGGCTGCGCCTAAAGATGCGATTCCAAAGGGGACCTGGTGGCAAGTCTTTCAAGATCCCGCACTGGATGCCTACGAGCAACAGTTGCTCCAAGCGAACCAATCTCTCATGGCCGCGCGGGATCGCCTGAATCAGGCGCGATCTCTCGCGCGAGTGGCGACCGCTGACTACTTCCCGCAGGTCGCAGCCGATCCTTCCATCGTGCGGGAGCGCGGATCGGGAAATCGTCCGTTAAATGGCGCGTCGGGCATTGTGGCGAATGGTGTGCTTCTGCCGGCCCGTCCTTACACACAGAGTGTGTACACGATTCCGTTCTCGGTAAGCTACGAGCCAGACCTATTCGGCGGTGTGCGTCGGAACGTGGAAGCAGCCAATGCGTCCCTACAGTCGACAACGGCGGATCTTGGCAACGTGCAACTGGTTCTAACCGCCGAACTTGCCGCGGATTACTTCACCCTGCGCGAACTTGACGCTGAATATCAGGTCGTAGAGGAATCGGTCGGATATCAGCGCAAGGCGCTGGATCTGCTCAACCAGCGGCACAGTGGCGGCATTGCCAGCGGCCTGGAAGTTGCGCAGCAGGCTACTCTTCTCGACTCGACCCTCTCGCAGGCAGCCTTGGTGCAGCAATCGAGAGCACAGTACGAACACGCGATAGCAGTTCTCGTGGGCCAACCGGCTTCGGGTTTCAGTGTGCCGGTCGCGCCGCTGAAGACTGCACCGCCCGCCGTTCCGCTCGGAATTCCTTCGGATGTTTTGGAGCGAAGACCCGACATTGCGAGTTATGAGCGCGACATGGCTTACGCCAATGCTAGAGTCGGCCTAGCAAGAACTGCTTTCTATCCGCATGTCACGCTGAGCGGGGCCGGAGGCCTACAGAGCACGGCCATCACATCGTTGTTCAATGCGCCCAGCTTTTTCTGGTCCCTCGGCGCAGACGCGTTGCAGCCGATACTTCAAGGAGGACGCAATCGCGCGAATCTGGCAGCCGCGCAGGCAGCTTATGACGAATCGGTTGCAAACTACCGACAAACGGTACTGACTGCGTTCCAGCAGGTGGAAGATGGGATCAGCAACCTGAGCATGCTTTCTCAGGCTCTTTCGACGCAGGCCGCGGCAGTCGAAGATGCCCGCAAGGCTCTCGAAATTGCAAATAACCGGTACGTGGGCGGCGTCACCAACTACCTGGACGTGATCACCGCGCAGACTGCTTTTCTTAACAATCGACGTCTTGAAACGCAGCTTTTGGGCCAGCAATTAGTAAGCAGTGTCTACCTTGTGAAGGCACTCGGCGGCGGATGGGATACAGGCCAGATCAATGATGAGCAGGTCCACCCGCAGCCCGGACAGATTCTTCAGCAGTAATGTGCGGGCAAGACTCCCGGTGCAAAAAAAAGCAAAACCGGATCGATTCCCTTTCACAAATGTCTCGTGGGACGCGCTTTGCCCTTCTCGATTATTTGCCGTAGTCTCATGCCATGGTTGCCAAAGTTGCACTTGTGACCGGAGCAGATGGAGGTTTAGGCCGAAGCGTCACGACCGCCATGCTCGAGGCCGGATTTATGGTCGTTGGCCTTGCACCGAAAATCCAAACTTCCACGTTTGATCATCCGCATTTCACGGCGTTGCCTGCCACGCTCGGCAGTCTTGCAGCGGCCACGAGTGCTGTCGAGACCACCATCGCGCACTTTGGGAAGATTGACGTGCTTGCACATCTGGTGGGCGGATTCGCCGGCGGACAAACTGTCGCCGATACCGACGATGGCACATTTCAGCGCATGTTCGACATGAATGTGAATAGTGCATTTCACATCCTGCGCGCCGTGCTGCCGCACATGCATATGGCGAAATCGGGACGGATCATTGCCATTGGGAGCCGGGCTGCCGAGAATCCCGGAACGAGCGTGGGGGCTTATAGCGCGTCGAAAGCTGCCCTGGTGTCACTGATCCGCACCGTAGCCATCGAGAACAAAGACGCGGGTATCACGGCGAATGTCATTCTTCCCGGAACGATGGATACCCCAGCGAACCGCAAAGCCATGCCTGATGCCGACACATCGCAGTGGGTGCAGACGGCCTCGGTCGCAAGCCTGATCGTCTGGCTAGCGGGCGACGGCGGGAAAGATGTCACAGGTGCAGCAATTCCGGTCTACGGCGCCGGATTGTAGCAGTCAGGCATCGACGTCATCCTGAGTGGAGCCGATGTTCAGGCGGAACGAAGGATCTTCAGCGCTCAAGACTCCCTTGCACAGAGATCCCTCGCCGTGCTGGTGAAAGCGCGGGGCTTCGGGATGACGCCAAGAAATCAATGACAAAAATACAGAATTCGCTTTATGCCCACGTAACCCTTTCGTAACCATCCTAAGTGCACAATTTTTGTTGCACGTTCACATTCATGAAATATCTTCGGTATAACCTGTCTTCAGGAGAGGCCCATGGGATCAGCCCGGATTGCGAAGTCGTTGCCGCTGCAGGTGGCTGCTGTTTGCTATCGGCGGAGAGGCCCGTCGATCGAGTTCCTCCTGGTCAACACCAATGGCGGAAACAAGTGGACGTTTCCTAAGGGATCAACCGATCCGC